>Ga0209540_10000031_pt1 | contig 192158 bp, 129 predicted proteins | sample BarGraIncu01121A_FD_184501 | JGI IMG/M metagenome (GOLD analysis project Ga0209540, IMG submission 184501) | Arctic peat soil microbial communities from Barrow, Alaska - Barrow Graham LP Incubations 011-21A (SPAdes) (version 2) | ecosystem: Environmental > Terrestrial > Soil > Wetlands > Peat...
TTTCCATTACAAATAACAACATTACTACCTGTTAATGCTAAAGGCAATGGATTGACTGTTACTGCAATTACATTAGAAATTACACTTCCTCCACACTCACTTGTATTTGTTACAGAATAATTCCCTGCTGTGGTTACAGTTATGGTTGGGGTTGTTTCAGTAGTACTCCATGTTCCGCCTACATTTCCTGAAAGGACAACACTACCGCCAGTACACAATGCTGTTGTTCCGCCTGATGTTATTACAGAGGCAACGGTCAAAGGAGTGACTGTTACTGTGACTGAATTTGAAGCCACACAACCTGAAGCAGTAATGGTTTCTGTCAATACGTAAGTCGTTGTAACAGTTGGATTCGCTACAGGATTAGCTATAGTTGCCGAGCTTAGTCCGGTTGCTGGTGTCCAAGAGTAAGAATGTCCATCAATTGAAGAACTACCAAGTGTTACGCTATTTCCATTACAAATAACAACATTACTACCTGTTAATGCTAAAGGCAATGGATTGACTGTTACTGCAATTACATTAGAAATTACACTTCCTCCACACTCACTTGTATTTGTTACAGAATAATTCCCTGTTGTGGTTACAGTTATGGTTGGGGTTGTTTCACTAGTACTCCATGTTCCGCCTACATTTCCTGAAAGGACAACACTACCGCCAGTACACAATGCTGTTGTTCCGCCTGCTGTTATTACAGAGGCAACGGTCAAAGGATTGACTGTTACTGCAATATGATTTGAAGTTACACTGCCACAATCGTTGGTATTGGTTACATAATAATCGCCGGCTGTGCTAACGGTTATGGTTGGGGTTGTTTCATGAGTATTAGTACTCCATGTTCCGCCTACATTTCCTGAAAGGACAACATTACCACCTGCGCAGAATGTTGTTGCACCACCTGCTGTAATTGCTGATGCAACAGCCAGTGGATTGACTGTTACTGCAATTACATTAGAAGTTACACTTTCTCCACAACTTGTATTTGTTACAGAATAATTCCCTGCTGTGGTTACAGTTATGGTTGCTGTCGTTTCTCCATTACTCCATGTTCCACCTACATTTCCTGAAAGAACAACATTACCACCTGTGCAGAATGTTGTTGCTGCTCCGCCTGCTGTTATTACTGATGCAACAACTGCAGGAGCGACTGTTACTACAATGTGATTAGAAGTTACATTGCCACATGTGTTGGTATTGGTTACATAATAATCGCCGGCTGTGCTAACGGTTATGGTTGGGGTTGTTTCTGTATTACTCCAAGTTCCTCCAACATTTCCTGAAAGTTCAACACTACCGCCAGTGCATAATGCTATTGCACCACCTGCTGTAATTACTGATGCTGTTGGTTGCAATGTTGCATTTACTACATTATTATGCAATTTAATTGCGCCTCCAGTTGAAAGTCCTCTCCCAAGAAGAGATGAGGCTTCGAATAACTCGATTTTACCGCTGGCAATTACAGTACCTCTGAAAACAGAACCGGCTCCTAAATTAAAATCTCCATTTATTAGCCAGTAAACATTGCACAGAGAGGCTGAATTTGTCAACAGAATATTAAAACCTGCGCCTACTGTTAAAGAGCCATTGATATTGATGACAAATATTGCATTAGGATCACCTTGGGCATCCAGGGTGAAATCTCCGTTTAAAGCTGCAGCTCCTATTGTGTTATAGGTTCCGGCGTAAATAAAACCTGTTGTGTTGTAGAGTTCTAACGGTGATCCTAAAACAGCACCATTAGCGCCAAAACTCCCAAATGCCGTACCAACATCCGCTGCGGCTGTTGCCAGAATTGGAGCTCCAACATTATAGATAGTTCCAACTACAGTTCCCGGAGTCGGGAATCCGACTGGCGAATAGGTAAAACTACCAATATCGCCGGTTATAACTGATGCTCCTTCATTGTCAAATGCTCCGGAGGCTGTAAATAAAGCAAAACCGGAAGTTGTCCCTAAGGTAGGCGCTTGTCCTAAACTTACGATTGGGACAAAAAACAGCACAAATAGTAATAATGTGCCTAGTAATTTTCTTTTCATAATTGTAGTATTTTACGTTGTAAATGAATTTCCACAACATGACAAAGATAAAAGCCATCATCCACAACGTAGTTACATAATTTTAGAAATAAGTTACATGATTCACACATGAATAAAGTATATTTTACAATTTATATCACAACTTAAGGTTGCATACTAAAAGCAGTGATTTAGTAGTTATTAAAGTAATCCTACTAACTAATTAAGTAACTTTAGATGCTTATTTGGAAATGTATAATCGACCTGTTGGAAACACAAAAATAAAAAAAAACGCAACTGCCAATAAATTGACAATTGCGTTTTAATACTTGTGACCCCGAAGGGATTCTAACCCTTGACCTTCAGAACCGGAATCTGACGTTCTATACACTGAACTACGGAGCCTTTTTTGCGACTGCAAAGTTAGTAAAATTATCCGATTCTGAAATGGAAGACTAAACGCTATTTAAACAAAAATGAAGAAACATCTTCACATTCCCTCATTATCATATTTCATTTTTTTCTATTTTACTATAGACTATAAACTACCAACTATCTCCTACTTCCACCCATGAAAATCATAATATAATAAACCAAAGTAGCTAATGAACCTAAAGCAGCGACGACATAAGTATACGCTGCAGTTTTCAAAGCATCTTTTGCTTGCTCGTGTGTTTCGTAATTAGTAATACCTGCACCGTTAAGCCATACCAATGCACGACTACTTGCATCTATTTCTACCGGTAAAGTTATAAAACTGAATAAGGTAGTCATGGCAAACAAAACAATACCTGCCAAAAGGAGTTGTGGAAAAGAGTGCACGAAAATAATACCTGCCAAAAGTACCCATTGCATCCAGTTGGAAGCAAAGCTAACCACCGGAACCAACGCCGTTCTCATTTTAAGTGGTGCATAAGAAAAAGCATGTTGTACAGCGTGACCGCATTCGTGAGCCGCAATGGCAGCTGCTGCAACATTACTCGAACCATACACATTTTCGCTTAAATTTACCGTTTTAGTAAGCGGGTTGTAATGATCGGTTAAATGACCATTGGTAGAAATAACAGTTACGTCATAAATACCACTGTCACGCAGCATTTTTTCCGCTACATCTTTCCCTGTCATTCCATTTGGAACACGAAGTTTGGAGTAACGTTCAAATTTTGATTTTAAACTACGTTGAATGAGCCAACTAACTAAAGCTACAATTCCGAAAATAACATATCCGAATAACATAAGATTTGATTTTTAATTAATAGTGTAAGTTTTCTGTCAAAATCCTTGCCAGTTGACAAAATGGCAGAATAGTTAGTAGTAAGTAGTCGGTAGTTGCAAACACCAATTAAGCAATCAACTAATTAACCAATCACTACTCCTCGTACCGTATAATCGTTTGTGCCCGATCCGGACCAACCGAAACAATTTTAATTGGAACTTCCAGTTCTTCTTCCAAAAAACTAATATATGCATTGAATTCTTCAGGAAATTCATCTTCGCTAAGCATCTTGGTCATATCAGTTTTCCAACCCGGCAATTCAACATAAACCGGTTCAGCGCCGTCGTTTAAATCGTAAGGAAATTGTTCCACTTCTTGTCCGTCAATTTTATATGCAATGCAGGCTTTGATGGTATCAAAACCATCCATTACGTCACTTTTCATCATGATAAGTTGCGAAACACCATTTATCATAACAGCATATTTCAATGCCACCAAGTCAATCCAGCCACAGCGACGTGGGCGACCCGTAACTGAACCAAACTCAAAACCAATTTTACGCATGGTATCGCCAGTTTCGTCGAATAATTCGGTAGGAAATGGACCGCTACCAACACGGGTACAATACGCTTTAAAAATACCAAACACCTGACCGATATTACCTGGGGCAACACCTAAACCAGTACAAGCCCCGGCACAAATTGTGTTTGAAGATGTCACAAATGGATATGACCCGAAGTCAATATCGAGCATAGTTCCTTGTGCACCTTCGGCCAATACTCTTTTATCGGTTTTAAGTGCATTGTTAATGTAATGTTCGCTGTCGATCAGCTCAAAACCTTTGATACATTCTATACCTTCGAACCACGTTTTTTCCAATTCGGGTAAGTCATATTCAAAATCGTATTGTTTCAACATTTCAATATGACGAGCGATAGCTGTGTTGTATTTTTCTTCAAAATTATGGAAAATATCACCTACACGTACGCCGTTACGACTAATTTTATCAGTATATGTAGGTCCGATTCCTTTACCTGTTGTGCCAATTTTCGCACTTCCTTTGGACGACTCGTTAGCTGAATCCAACAAACGGTGAGTTGGAAGTATCAAGTGTGCTTTTTTCGAAATTTTCAACCTATCGGTGAGTGGGTGTCCTGAAGCTTGTAGCGCGTCTACTTCGGCTTTGAACAAGGCTGGATCGAGAACAACGCCATTTCCGATTACATTCACTTTGTCGCCTTGAAAAATACCGGAAGGAATTGAACGTAAAACAAACTTCTTTCCTTCAAATTCCAAGGTGTGACCGGCATTTGGACCACCCTGAAAACGGGTAATAAGATCATAATTGGGTGTAAGCACATCTACCACTTTTCCTTTTCCTTCGTCACCCCATTGGAGACCTAATAAAACATCTACTTTCATTCGATTCTAAATTGTATATATGAGTAATATTTTTTCTTTTAAATAAATAGTCAAAAAGTGCAAACTAAGTATACTCTTGACTTCCAGCTATAAACTGGGAACTATTTATTACCAACTTTCTTTTGTTCTTCCTTACACTTATCACAGAGCCCAAACAAATAAAGAGAATAATGTGACATTTCAAAATGAGAAAAAGTTCTGGTTTGTATGGCCACTCGAATTTGTTTATCTGAGAATTCTTTCACTTTTCCGCAATTAGTACACACTAAATGATGATGTGTATTATTACCGAAAGCTTTTTCGTATTGAGCGAATTGCCCACCAAGTTGGTGTTTGATAATAAGCTTGGATTCAAGCAATAATTCAAGGGTATTGTAAATTGTAGCGAGGCTTACACGATAGTTTTCTTGCATGATATTGTATAAAATATCAGCATTAAAATGCCCGTTATAAGAGTAAATACGCTCCAAAATAGCATATCTTTCAGGTGTTTTGCGATGCTGATGTTTTTTGAGATATTCAGTGAAAACATCCTTAATTTCTGGGTATGAATTTTCCTCTTTCATTCTTTGAAGATGTGACCAACAAAAGTACAACTTTTGCGCAATTTTTTGCTATAAAATATCCAAAAATAATATTTCTTGTTTCACTTCGGTAGAAATATATAACTGACCAACTGAAGATGTATTAGAAATTGATTCGATAACTTTTAAAATGAAAGTTGCTGTTTCTTTATCCTTTCTGCAAAAACGACTTAAACAAAGCCCCACCGCTTTGTAAAGATGAAAATCGGCAGTTCCCGATACTTCGAACGCTTTTTGAACAATAATGTTTATTTGATCAGGCTCCAATTTACCGACAATACGGGCTGCCAAAATAAATCCGGTGACCTGATTCCAAAGTTTGTCCGATTGAATCAATTCCAGACAAAGCTTGTCGGCAAAGGAAAGTTTACAAAACAAGTTCATGTTTACTTGTTCAACTATCTCAATTTGATCAAATTGAGATATCCACTCATGAGCAATTCTTTGAGTAAAATTTTCTATGGGTTCCAACAGAGCTGCCATTATCATAGTTTCACGAATTTGCAACAACCAAAGCCCTTGTGCCAAATCATGATTAGGGTCATAATTGGCCGCAATTTCTTTTATTCGAGGAATGGAAACTCCATAATTTTTTTTATACACAATGCCACTTCGGGTCATCTGTTCGGTGACAATTCCATTCATCGAAAGCATTATTTTACGTCGAATTTCAGTAATCTGAGCATCCAGTATTGGATTAGTAAGACAGTATTTCATTTTTCTTTCATCCTTTATTCGTTGGTAATTAACATTTTGCAAAAATAGAACGTTTTTTTTCAAAAAATACTTGCACATAATCAATTGCTGTAGTATCTTTGCACTCGCTAAATACGGTGGTTGTAGCTCAGTTGGTTAGAGCGTCGGTTTGTGGTACCGAAAGTCGCGGGTTCGAGCCCCGTCTCCCACCCATCTTAAAATGCTAAGAAAAGGAAGAACATATTAGTTCTTCCTTTTTTGTTTTTTATCGGGTATAAGCACTTTGTTTTTCTCCACTACATCGGTTGCCTGATACAAATCCACGAAATCGTAACCTGCACGCGACAAGTCAATTAACAGATTGTATAATTGTGAATAAAACTTATCTTGCCTACGTTTGTCTGAGCCGATATGAAAAAGCAGAATATGCCCATTTAATCCATCATTAGCCGCAACCTGCATTATTCGTTTATAAATTTCGGTACTCGAATAATATTTATCACGCATTTCAGGTGTGGTATTATCGCCATTTGATAGTGTTCCCGGTGTGAAATTCACCAAACTGATACCTATTTCCTTGCTCCATTGGCTAATGCTATCGTTATACCATTCGTAAGGTGGCAAGAAGAACGGCGTTTGATTTTTATCAATTCCGAACTTTTCCATTACCTTATAATTAGCTTTTAAATCATTCAAAAAATCAGTTTTGTCCACCAACATAGAATCTCTGTTTTGAAACGAGCAATAGAGTAGATGTTTATCGGAATTAGCGCCTAAATAATGATTGTCTTCTTGTAATCCTTTAATTACTGAAGAAAATTTGGGATTTCGATAAAAATCGCCGGTAAAAAAGAATGATGCTTTTATATTGAGTTTTTTTAATGTGCTACGAATTATTTTGTATCCATCTGCAAATTCATTACCGGAAAAAACAAGTGAAATTTGTTTTTGATTCGTATCTGTACGCGTAATTCCACCGTAGGTATATTCGTTTCTGTCGGAGGTTTTATCAGGAACTCCCTCCTGCTGTTTACAACCAAGTAAGTAAGTAAGTGAAGCTGTTCCATCCATGGTTGGTTCGTTGGTCAAATAATCGGCATAATCGTCGTGATATACCGCCCAATCACTTTGAAATCGTTCATAAGGATCTTCTTTTGACAAACGAACACCCACCATGTTTTTATAAATGCTTTTAGCTACAGGACCATCAACCAACCCACCTGAAATAGGAATCCTGCGATTGTGCCATAATGCTGAATGTGGATCGGTTGGTGTATCGCCAATTTTTGGTAAACCCACTATCATACCGGTACCCCATGGATTTCGTCCAAAAAGCCAATCAATCAAAGATGTTTCCATGTCAAGAAAAGTAGAATCATTGGTCATGGTGCGATACAACTTACATTGGGTTGCTGCAGCAGTCACCAGATTGTTGGAACACCAAATTAACGGTACACCAACGTTGAAAGGGTTTTCGGCAGCACGTAATTTCACACGTTGAATGCCATTGAGCAAGTTTTGCAAAAACTCTTTCTGATATCGCGGATTCTCAACACTGGCCAGCATATAATGGCCTAAATTGATAAATGGATACCATTGGTAATGACGAGCTGTATCGGAACACATCCATGGCGTAATCGGTTCCATACGGCCATAAGTTGCAGCATCATTCAGGTAATTACCATCATAAGTCAATCTGTAAAGTTGAGCGGCCGCCAGTTCCATATCATCAGCCCAGTTTTCCTCCTCATAGAAATAAGGCGATTTGCCAGGTACCGTTTGGCAAACACCCGGATTTTTTTTTCCATACTCATAAACTTCTATCGCTTTCACACTTAAACTATCGGCAAATGTCGGATAGAATTCTGCCAACATATCGGCTCCCATAGCAAAAGCTGACGCGTATTTTCCTGCAATTGAAGCGATGCCGGTTGAACGGTTTTGATAGTTGAAAAACCCTTGAGGTTTTCCGGTTGCACGATAAACAGGGCGTCCTGCTCCCGGACCCCAACCGTAATCCACCTGATCTTCGTACGGCATATATAATAACTTATGATCAGGGTCATTGCCAATTTGGTGATACAACACTTCATTAGCGGGATTCATTTTCACTAACCAATCCAATCCCCATTTGGCTTCATCCAGAATATCGGGGATACCGTTTTTTCCAGCTCTTCCAGCTGCATCGTGTGTGTCTGAAAAAGAAGTTGGGTTCATTTGATAGGCAAAAAACAATTGGTAGACAGCATTTGCTGTAGTAGTACCAAATTTCAAATAATCGGAAGCATCGTGCCAACCGCCTCTCATATCCAGAAGCGGTGGTTCTTGTGTTACTATTGGAGCGTAAATTTTTTGGTCGTTTAATGACCGCCTTGTATTCGTTCTGTTTTCGGTTGATTTTTTTGGAACTATATCTTCTCCATACACTTCGTAGCCATCCTGTTGGTGACATAAGGCTTTTAGCGATGGATTATAACCGCAACGTTGTTGGCGCATATAATTTAATAAAAAATCTGCACTTCCAAGATAAGTATTTTTATTAATAAAAATGGTTGGGGAGTAAATTAATCCGGCTTTGATATAGAAAGCACCCTGCAGCTGAAAGGTTGAAAAGTCAAGAATGTAAGTACTTTGATAAGATTGAAATTCACCCCATTTAGTAACTGTATTAAATGTAGCCAACTCTTTGTTGGTAAGAGCATCATGTATGGTAAATTGCTTAACTTCCAGCGCAGATTCACTCATCAAAACAGCTTTTTTTTGTGAATTGGGCAAATAACCTAATTGGTTTATTCGTATCCACGCATCAATGCCATAGGTGAAGCTGGTGAAACAGAAAACAGATAAGAATACAAAAACTATTCTTTTTCTCATGTTTAAGCGCATTTTTTTGCAAATATAAAACAATTAATCGAGATACCGAATGGAAATTATTGAGAAAAAAATATTACTTTTGTACTCAATTATATTATGTACAATTACAATATAACACGAAAGAAATGAAAGTATTAAAATTCGGCGGAACATCCGTAGGTTCAGCCGCTCGTATGAAAGACGTTGCTAAGCTGATTTGCGATGGCGAGCAAAAAATTGTCGTTTTATCTGCTATGTCGGGAACTACCAATAGTTTGGTCGAAATTTCTGATTATCTATATAAAAACAACAGATCGGGAGGATTGGAACGTATTAATGCTCTGGAACAAAAATACTTTGATGTGATTGATAATTTGTACAGCACACCCGAGTATAAGTCCGAAGCTGGTTTAGTTCTTAAATCGCATTTTGATTATCTTCGTTCGTTTTCAAAATCAATTTTTACTTTGTTCGAAGAGAAAGCTGTTTTAGCACAAGGCGAATTGCTTTCAACCTCTATATTTCAACTCTACTTGCAAGAAATTGGCGAAAATAGTGCGCTACTTCCTGCATTAGAATATATGCGCATTGATAAAAATGCAGAACCGGATACGGCTTACATTGCCGAACATTTGGCAAAACAACTGGCAATACAGCCTGATAAGATAATTTATATCACACAGGGTTTTATCTGTAAAAACTTTTACGACGAAATAGATAACCTGCAACGCGGTGGTAGTGATTATTCAGCTTCTTTAATCGGAGCCGCTGTGCTTGCTGACGAGATTCAAATCTGGACTGATATTGACGGTATGCATAATAATGATCCACGTTTTGTAGAAGGAACCAAACCTGTTCCGGTTTTACATTTCGAAGAAGCTGCCGAGTTAGCTTATTTCGGAGCTAAAATCCTTCACCCAACCTGTATTTTACCGGCAAAATTAAACAATATCCCGGTTCGATTACTCAACACCATGGAACCAAAAGCTCATGGAACACTTATTTCTACTCAAAAAAATAAAGGCAAAATTGAAGCTGTGGCTGCAAAAGATGGCATTACCGCCATTAAAATAAAATCGGGGCGTATGTTATTGGCTCACGGTTTTTTGCGCAAAGTGTTCGAGATTTTCGAATCGTATCAAACACCTATCGACATGGTTACTACTTCGGAAGTTGGTGTGTCTGTTTCTATTGACAATGCAAAACGTCTGGACGAAATTGTGAATGATTTGAAGAAATTCGGAACAGTAACTGTAGACAAAGAGATGGTTATTATCTGCGTTGTGGGTGATATGCCATACGAAAATATTGGATTCCAGGCAAAAGTGGTGAATGCACTCAAAGATATACCTGTACGAATGGTTTCGTATGGTGGAAGTAATTATAATATTTCTTTCCTCATAAAGGCAAGCGATAAAAAACAAGCACTGAATTCCTTAAGCATTTCCCTTTTTAATTAAAAACTTACAGTTAGTTGATAGCTTAATAGTTGCCGGTTGTTAGTTGAATAGAATTTTCTTTCGACTAATAACTGTATACTAACAACAAACAACCAACAACCAACAACTGATTCATCATGATAAAAGCTAACTTTCCTATTGATAAATTCAAGGACATTCAAACGCCCTTTTATTATTACGATTTAGATACACTTCGTACTACACTCGAAGAAATTAATCAACAAATAAAGAAAACTGATTTTCATGTGCATTATGCCATGAAAGCCAATGTAAATCCAAGTGTATTAGCGGTAATCAAAGATGCCGGACTGGGTGCCGATTGTGTGAGCGGTGGTGAAGTTGAAGCGGCCATTCAAGCAGGTATTTCCCCTTCTAAAGTTGTTTTTGCCGGTGTGGGAAAAGCAGATTGGGAAATCAATCTGGGTCTGGATAATGACATTTTTTGTTTCAATGTAGAATCTATTCCTGAATTGGAAGTAATCAATGAATTAGCAGTCGCTAAAGGCAAAATAGCTAAAGTAGCATTGCGTATTAATCCCAATGTGAGTGCTCATACACACCATTATATCACAACCGGTTTAAGCGAAAACAAGTTTGGAATAAACATGTCGGAACTGGATCAGGTAATCGACCTCTTCCCTACTCTACCGAATGTAAAACTTATTGGAATTCACTTTCATATCGGATCACAAATTACCGACATGACTTCTTTTCAAGGATTGTGCGTAAAGGTAAACGAAATACAAACCCATTTCTTATCGCGCGGGGTTATCCTCGAGCATGTGAATGTTGGTGGCGGTTTGGGTATCAATTATGAACATCCCAATCATTTTCCTATTCCGGATTTCGATGCTTATTTTAAAATTTTCCGTGATCACCTCAATTTACAACCGCATCAAACCTTGCATTTTGAATTGGGGCGCGCAGTGGTAGCTCAATGTGGAAGTTTAATTTCCAGGGTTCTGTTTATTAAAAAAGGAACGTCAAAACAGTTCGCCATTTTGGATGCCGGATTTACAGATCTTATTCGTCCCGCATTGTATCAGGCTTATCATTACATGGAGAACCTAAGTTCAGAATTACCAGTTGAAAAATATGATGTAGTAGGTCCTATTTGCGAATCGTCCGACACTTTTGCCAAAGACTTTACTATGAACCAAACCAAACGCGGCGATCTGATTGCCATTCGTTCTGCCGGTGCTTATGGTGAAATTATGGCTTCACAGTATAATTTACGTAAATTGCCAAAAGGATATTCTTCGGATGATTTGAAATAAACCCTGCGTTTTCAAAATCAATTGAAAAATTGAGAATTGGAAATTGGTAATTAATGCTTGATAATTGTTTTATGATGGAAATTTACGGGTTTGTTTTTTCATTGGCTGAATTGATCGTTTTCGGTTTATTACTGGGAGCATTCGTTTACCAACTGTATTATTATTTTCGGTATCTAAATGGAGTTTTGCGTCTAAAAACAAAAATCAAAAAGAACAAAGTTTCTTTTTTGACCGAACAGCCACCGGTTTCTGTTATTATTTGTGCCAAAGATGAAGCAGATAATTTACGTAAATTTCTACCATTTATACTAATTCAAGAATACCCTGATTTTGAAGTCATCGTGATTAACGATGGTTCAACTGACGAAACTGAGCTATTGCTTACTGATTTGTGCAAAGCTTATCCAAATTTGCGAACCACTTTTGTACCTGTAGGTGCCAGAAATATCAGCACAAAAAAACTGGGTTTGACATTGGGCATTAAAGCAGCAAAAAACGATTGGTTGTTATTTACCGATGCTGATTGTATGCCCGAAGATAAGTTTTGGATAGCCCGAATGGCGCGTAACTTTAACCCTGAGACAGATTTTGTATTGGGATATGGAGCTTATCTTCATAGAAAGGGTTTTGTAAACAGATTGATAACCTACGACACCTTGTTTATTGCCTTGCAATATATGGGAATGGCTGTTGCCCACAAACCGTATATGGGCGTTGGGCGCAATTTAGCTTATCGTAAAGAAACTTTTTTCGATCAAAAGGGCTTTGCCTCGACCTTGCAGCTTAGTTCAGGAGACGATGATTTAATGGTAAATAAAGCAAGTACTCCTACGAATACAAGAATTGAAATAGCACCCGACAGTATTACCTGGTCTGAACCGAATACGACATATAGAGGATGGTTTTTTCAAAAAGAGCGCCATTTATCTGTTTCTTCCTTTTATAACGGATTAAGTAAATTCAGATTATCGCTCGAACCCCTTTCGCGTGGATTATTCTATACTTCGCTAATTGCATCGCTTGTTCTGGGGAACATGATTACCCAGATAACCACAGTATTTCTGTTTTTGATCCGTTTCATTGTCCAGTTAGCGATAATAAACGGCTCTGCAAAACATTTCGGTGAACGAAAATATTTTTTGACCATGCCCATTTTTGATATCTTTCTTCCTTTGGTTTCCTTGTATGTTTTTACTGTTGGAAGGGTTACTTCGAAAGGAAAAACGGTGAGATGGAAATAAAAAAAAATCATTGAGGAATCAACGATTTTTTTATGTATTTATTTGTAAATCAATTTTATTTCACTTCAAAAAAACTAAAATTCACGCTTCCATAACTTCTATGGTCTACAAAGTTGGGGTGAAGTTCAAATTTATTTTTGGCAGAATGTTCAAGCACAAAAAGACCATCAGCTTTCAGTAAATTATGCGAAAAGATAAGATTCGGTATTTCAGCCAGTTTTTCTAAATCGTAAGGTGGATCAGCAAAAATCATATCGAATTGTGTATGACAACTGTTGATAAACTTAAACACATCGGTTTTTAGCAGCGATAGATTTGTTATTTTCAATTCGGTGCATACTTTGCGGATAAATGCGCAATGTCGCTCATTTTCCTCAATGCTAATCACACTGTTGCAGTCGCGTGACACAAACTCAATGCCTATTCCACCCGTTCCGGCAAATAAATCGAGCACATCAATTCCTTCGAAATCAATCCGGTTATTCAACAAATTGAACAAGCCTTCTTTGGCAAAATCAGTTGTAGGTCGTGCCGTGATATTACTCGGTGCACTTAACCGTCTGCCTTTGTATTTTCCACTGATGATTCTCATGTAAATTAATGATTAGGGTGAATTGTTTAGAGAGTAGAGTTTAGAGAGTAGGAAGTAGAATTGATTACTGATTACTAATCAATCACTTCACAATATTTTACGTACTTTTGAATGAGTCTTTGAATATCTGATGTTTTTTGCAAGTTGTATAATTTCACCTTGTATTTTTCAGTATCGAGTGATAGTTGTTCGAAAAGATTGAGCGTAAAAAATACAAAGTCTTCAGAAGTTAGATAGGTATAGCTATTAATTAATATAACATTTCCATTTTTCATAATAATTACATCCATAAACTTTGGTCGTACCCAAATTTGAAGACTATTTTCTCTTTGTAGTTTAATTTTATCAGTAAGAAAATAGCTGAGATGATGTTCAATGATCAAATCCGGATATAAATTAGTTAAAGCTATTTTCAATGCCTTTGGAATTGAAAAAACATTCACCATATCCAATTGTGGAAGTCTGTTGAATAAGATCCGATCGTTTTTATTTAGTTTATCATTGAACTGTAAAAAAATGCCCGCATCCTCTTCTTTAAAAATCGTAGCAGGAACAAAAGAGTAGTTATCTGACTCACAAATCAAGCGGATACTTTGAAAGTTAAGTAAGTTTTCGGTCTCTTGAATCAGTAATTTAACAATTTCTTCTTCAGAAAGTGAGAACAGCAAGACAGAAACAGTCTTCAAAGTAAGAAGTTTGTTTAACTCGTCATATATCGATAAAGAAAATCCATCCGAACTGAATCGAATGGATAAACTGTATTGAATATTCTGCTTTGAATTGGAAAGTTGTTCCATATTAAATTGTTAAGTAGAAAAAATCGAATCAGAGTTTTAAGTTTGTAAAAAAAACAAATACTGTGTCTTAACTCACCTTTATGGGGTTTGGGGTCTTTCTATTCCCAATTACCTGCGTTATTATTCGGTTCATCCACAGAACCAACTTTCATCCCCGGAAATCGATTTAATTTATTTTCTATATCAGTCACATTAAGCATTTCTTGATGATTTAGATCAAACAAATAGCTTTCGAAAGATGCTGAAGCTTCAAGCAAAGGAATTTTTATTCCAGCACTGTTAATATAGTTATTTTTTACACGTAAATCAAATTTTTTATTGTCAGAATAAGGAATGAAAGCTATTTGATCAATGGTTTCCATGCTGTATTCTGTGGGAAAAATTGCCTTGAGCATGCTTACGTAAGCTGTATCGCGAAGGAAACCTTGCAGCCCATTTGCCGCAATTTCTTGAGAATTACCTTTACGTACTATTTTTACAGCCTTTGCTTCAGTTAAACCAGCTTCGAGTTGTTTGTCGTTTAATGCACCTTTTTTCATAACCATTTTTTTCTTGGCATTCTTAATAAAGCTAATCAAAGTATCGAAACTGGCAGTATAACGTCCTTTTTGATCTTTAAATTCCAACTCAACTTTACGAATATCAGTTAAACGTTTAATGATCGCAATTTCCCTGTTTGCTTTAGTCTCTTCAAAACGAATTGGAGTTAGCACACTCATTATGCAAAAATAGCTGAGAAGAACGATAGAAATTGAAAGCAAAATTTTGATAATTGTTTTCATACTCAAATTTGTTTCTTTATTAAATTTGCAAACAGAGAAGTACTCAAATGCGTTTAACGAATTAAATTCAGAGTTATTTACAATTTGCAAATTTAGAAAAGAAAATTCAATACTCCATCTTTCTATGCTTTATTTATCTGTTTTTTTTTGTGTTTTTTGTCTTTTCCAATCTTCTAAGTGCTTTTTTGCCTTTTTATAATCGGATTTTGAAGCTTCATGAATTTTGTGTCGTATATTTGCATATCAATTGGCTTACATTGGCAAAAGTGGAGCAGAGACAATATATAATCGTATTTTAGTAATACAAAATTCACATTTCTGTACTTAACAAAAACTACTCAATCCGTATGACATCGCCACAAACACATTCTATTCGTAATGAATATAGCAAGATTTTACGCTTGCACCCAAACGTATTTACCTATGATGAACGGATAGAGTTAAAAAGTATTTTCAAAAAGTATTACACGGAATATACTTCAGAAGAAGCAGCACCCGGACGTTCCCTTTCAGATAAAATTCGGATTGTAGAAATTATCCTGAATGAAATTGGATTAGGAAAAGCTGCAGTTTTAAGTATTTTGCTTCACGAACTAGTAGAAAAGAAGCTATTGAGCGTGGATGAAATTGAAAAAAAATTCCATACTCAGGTCTCTTCTGTTATTCAAGGAATGTTGCGTGTCGGAGAATTATATGAACGTAAATCATCACTGGAAACTGAGAATTTTCGGAAGTTGTTCCTCACTTTTGCAGAAGACATACGCGTTATTCTGATAATTATTGCGGAACATCTGCAAATAATGCGAACTTTAGATTCTTATCCTGAAAGTAACAGGCAGAATATTGCACGCGAAAGTTCATTTTTATATGCTCCACTTGCACATCGAATGGGTTTATATGCTATAAAAACCGAATTTGAAGATTTATCTTTAAAATACACAAATAGGGATATTTATCGTGAGATTGCACATAAAATAAATGAAACGAAACGTTCGAGGGATCAATATATTTCCGAATTTATTACACCTCTGAAAGAGAAACTAAATGAAACAGGTTTCAAATTCGAAATTAAAGGACGCACTAAATCCATCCATTCCATTTATTCCAAAATCAAAAAGCAAAACACGCCTTTTGAAAACATTTACGACTTATTTGCTATACGAGTTATACTTGATGTGCCCATAGAAAAAGAAAAAGCAGCATGTTGGCAGGCTTACTCTATAGTTGCTGATATGTATCAACCCAATCCCAAACGTTTGCGCGACTGGCTTTCTATTCCTAAAACAAATGGTTATGAAAGTTTGCATACTACTGTTTTAGGGCCAGAAGGTAAATGGGTGGAAGTGCAGATCCGTACTGTGCGCATGGACGAAATAGCTGAAAAAGGTCTGGCAGCTCACTGGAAATATAAAGGCATCAAAAGCGAATCGGGCATGGATGAGTGGTTGAAAAATATCCGCGAAATTCTTGAAAATCCAGAATTGAACGCCATTGATTTCATGGATGATTTCAAATTGAATTTGTACGATAAAGAAGTCTTTGTTTTCACACCCAATGGCGATTTGCATAAACTGCCCAAAGGAGCTACAGCACTCGATTTTGCTTTTTCCATTCATTCCGGTCTGGGTTCAAAATGTGTTGGCGCGCAAGTAAATGGCAAAAACATGACTATTAAGTATGTACTTAACAATGGCGATCAGGTTAAAGTACTTACTTCACCAACTCAAAAACCCAATCCTGCATGGTTAAAAGTAGTAACCACATCTAAAGCGAAAACTAAAATTCGTCAGGCACTTAAAGAAGTAGAATTTAAAGATGCCGAAATGGGGCGGGAAACTTTAGTTCGTCGTTTCAAGAATTGGAAAATTGATTTAGACGATGGAAAAATATCGCGTTTAGCAAAAAAGAAAGGCTTCAAAACGGTGAGCGACTTTTATCAGGAAATTGCACACGAAAAGCTTGATATGCATGTGGTACGTGATGCTTATGTGGATTTGGACAAACTAACTACATCCGAACAACCCGAAACAAGAAGTGCCGAGTCATTTTCAAAAGAAATCAATTCTAGTGAAATTACTGGCAAAGAAGATGTACTGGTAATAGGAGAAGATCTAAAGGGTGTCGATTTTAGGTTGGCAAAATGCTGTAATCCAATTTTTGGAGATGATGTTTTTGGGTTTGTATCGGTGGTAGGTGGCATTAAAATTCACCGGACTGATTGTCCGAACGCACCACAAATGATAGCACGCTTTGGTTATCGTATCGTGAAAGCACGTTGGTCGGGGAAATCGGTAGGCTCACAATATCCTATTACTCTGCACATTGTCGGGCATGATGATATAGGCATTGTAACAAATATCACTTCGCTTATATCAAAAGAAAAAAACATCTCTTTACGTTCTATTTCTATCGATTCCAATGCAGGGCTTTTTCAAGGTAATTTGACAATTATGGTTAAGGACACAAAAGAACTTGACGGGATTCTCAAAAAAATAAAAATAGTAAAAGGCGTGAAAAGTGTCTCAAGGAATTGACAAGACCCCTAAATCCCCTAAAGGGGACTTTAAAATAGACAAATATAGAATTAGAATACAACATTTGTAATCGGACACTGAAGTCCCCTTTAGGGGACTTCAGGTGTCATTAAAAAGTAAATAAATATTATGTTTTCAGGAATAATAGAAGAAGCAGCTCAAGTGGTTGCTGTAACAAAAGAGCAGGAAAATTTGCACATCACCATGTCATGTGCGTTTACAAATGAGCTTAAAATCGACCAGAGTGTTGCTCATAATGGAGTGTGCCTTACAGTTGTATCCATAAATAATGACAGCTATACAGTAACTGCAATCAAAGAAACTTTGGATTGTACCAATTTAGGACTTTTAGTCCCGGGAAGTAAAGTAAATCTGGAACGTAGTATGCTTATGAATGGCAGATTGGATGGTCATATTGTACAGGGTCATGTAGATCAAACCGCAGTATGTACAAACGTGCAAGAAGCTGATGGTAGTTGGTATTTTACGTTTGAATACTCTTTTGATAAAGAAATGGCTAAACGTGGCTATATGACCGTCGATAAGGGTTCTGTAACAGTGAATGGCGTGAGCCTGACAGTTTGTAACCCTACCGATAATACTTTTCAAGTTGCCATTATTCCATATACCTATGAACACACCAATTTTCACCAAATCAAAAAAGGAACAGTAATAAATCTGGAATTTGATATTATCGGCAAATATGTGAGTAGAATGATGTCGTTTTAAGACATTAACATCCTTTTTTGTCTATTCATCAAACTATAATCTTCTAGTGTTGTTAGTATTTCGATGATTATAGTATACAGATTATGAAAAAGCTGAGAAAGCAAATTAAAGAATCGTTTTTCAACCCCATACTTCATTTCTTACCACTTCTACTTTTTTTAGTATTGGATGAGTTTTATGGAATGAATACAGCCTGGGAAATTGCATTCCCTATAGCTTTGCTATTGGTTTTTTATGTTTATTACGTATTTAACCAGATATTTATCTGGCATTTGATTTTTACGTTTCTATTTATGGGCGTAGGACTTGTTACCAGTATAGTTTATTTACTTCCATTACCATTTTATCTTCAGAATTTTGAAGATAAGGTAGTTGTATTAGCTTTCATCCTTGTTTTTTTGTTATTTAAAAAACAGATACAAAGAACTATTTCGCGTATAATGCCAAGATTAATACCAATGTCGAACAATTTTAACGAATTGTATCGTGTAATTTGGACATTATTTTTTGTGTTATTATTTTTCATATCAGCTAATTTACTTCTAAAATTTTCAGAGAACACCCAAACAAAACTTTATCTTGAATTATTGAAGTACATCTTTGTTGGAATTGTTATTTTCTTAATAATATATGAAATACTTAGAGTTCAAATTATTCGCGGAAAATTAGTTCGTGAAGAATGGTGGCCTATTGTCAGTGATCAAGGTAAAATTATCGGAAGCATTCAATATTTAACCAGTTTATTGGATGAAAAAAAATATATGCATCCCATTGTGCGTGTACTTTTGTTAGAAAGAAATATGATTTTTTTACAAAAAAGGACTACTGAAGATTTGATTTTCCCCGGGTTGTGGGATACTGCGATTTCCAATCATGTGAGAATGGGTGAAAATATTGAACAATGTATTGACCGAACAGTTTATGAACACTCTATACTTAATAAATTCAAATACATGTATTTAGCAAATTACACACATGAGACTAAAAATGAACTGCATTATGCATTTCTGTTTGTAAGTTGCCAACTCGCAGAGTTAAATCCAAATTCTGCTTTTGTTGAAAATACAAAATGGTGGACGCAACAACAAATTGAAGAAAATTTAGAGACTGGCATTTTTTCAGAGAATTTCAAAATAGAATTTGATTTATTAAAACGAAGTGGTCTATTAGAAACAGGAAAATGCGAATGTGCATGTAGGTTGAAGGAAGTAATTTACCAACAACCAAACATCATAAAAAAAAAGTAACCAAATAGTTACTCTTTTTTTATGATGTTCGGTTGTTGTAAACAAATTTGAGTTAGTCTCTAATTATTTACAGATAAAACTGTTTAGAGTGTTTTTCTCACTTCAGTTTCTTCATAACTTTCAACCATATCGCCTACTTGTATATCGTTGTAGTTTTTAATATTCAAACCGCACTCGTAGTTTGTACCAACTTCTTTTACATCATCTTTGAAACGTTTTAATGAGTCCAATTCTCCTGTGTAAACTACGATACCATCGCGAATGATACGAATTTTATTATTACGTTTTATTTTCCCTTCGCGAACCAAACAACCGGCAATTGTGCCTACTTTCGTGATATTAAATACTTCGCGAATTTCAACAGTAGCGGTGATTTCTTCTTTAATTTCAGGAGAAAGCATACCTTCCATAGCCGATTTTATTTCTTCTATCGCGTCGTAAATAATAGAGTACAAACGGATATCGATTTCTTCTTTCTCGGCAATTTTGCGAGCCGAAGTAGTTGGTCGAACCTGGAAACCACAGATAATAGCATTGGAAGCAGCTGCCAGCAGAATATCCGAATCGGAAATGGCACCAACAGCTTTATGAATCACATTTACCTGTATATTTTCAGTAGAGAGTTTCTGTAACGAATCCGATAAGGCTTCCACCGAACCGTCTACGTCACCTTTCACAATGATATTTAATTCTTTGAAATCGCCAAGTGCAATACGACGGCCTAACTCGTCCAGCGTAAAGTGCTTTTTGGTTCGAAGACTCTGTTCACGTTGTAGTTGTTCTCGTTTGTTAGCAATACCACGTGCTTCATGTTCCGACGTCATTACGTTAAAAGTGTCACCAGCTTGGGGTGCTCCGTTTAACCCTAGAATAAGAACAGGTTCACCCGGTTTAACTTCCGTAATACGTTGATTTCTTTCGTTGAACAAGGCTTTAATCTTTCCAAAATAAGTTCCGGCCAACACCACATCACCAAGACGTAGCGTTCCGTTATCAACTAATACTGTAGAAACAAATCCACGTCCTTTATCTAGTGTTGATTCAACAACCGAACCAATGGCACGTTTGTTAGGATTGGCTTTTAGATCAAGTAATTCGGCTTCAAGCAGAACTTTTTCGAGTAATTCAGAAATACCTTCTCCTTTTTTTGCTGATATTTCTTGTGATTGATATTTACCACCCCAATCTTCGACCAGGTAGTTCATTTGCGCCAGCGTTTCCTTGATTTTTTCAGGATTTGCACCCGGTTTATCAATTTTGTTAATGGCAAATACCATAGGTACATTCGCTGCAGCTGCGTGATTTATGGCTTCAATAGTTTGAGGCATCACACTATCGTCTGCAGCAACTACGATAATGGCAATATCTGTTACTTTCGCACCACGAGCACGCATAGCGGTAAACGCTTCATGACCCGGTGTATCCAGAAACGTAATATGTTGTCCATTTTCCAGTTGAACGTTGTAAGCACCAATGTGCTGGGTAATTCCTCCTGCTTCTCCGGCAATTACGTTGGCTTTACGAATATAGTCAAGTAAAGATGTTTTACCGTGGTCAACGTGTCCCATGACAGTTACAATAGGTGCACGTGGAAGCAAATCTGCTTCATTATCAATTTCTTCCTCTCCGATGGCTTCAATTACATCGGCACTTACGTATTCGGTTGTGAATCCAAACTCTTCTGCCACAATATTGATAGTCTCAGCATCCAAACGTTGATTGATGGATACCATCAAACCAATGTTCATACAAGTTGCGATAACCTGGTTAACAGTAACATCCATCATTACAGCTAATTCGCTTGCTGTAACAAATTCTGTTAGTTTCAATATACTTTCACCTTCGCGTTCACGTTGAGCTTGCTCTTGTTGGCGGGTATTTACACTGTCGCGTTTATCTCGGCGGTATTTTGATCCTTTTCCTCTTTTGTTGGCACCCGAAAGTCGTGCTAAGGTTTCTTTAATTTGTTTCTGAACATCAACCTCATTAACAACAGTTTTTATAGGTCTTTTTGGTGCATTTTTGTTAGATTTTGCACCTGCTGCATTTCCAGCACCTCCACCGGTAGTACCGGGAGTTACTTTTTTAGGATGTGCAAAACCCTGAGTCGGACCATTTGGTTGTGGAACTCTCGTAATGTCTACTTTTTGGTTGGAGAAACGTTCGCGTTTTTTCTTGGGTTGTCCGGCAGTTCCTACAGTACTAGTGTTGAGTATAGGGCGTATGATTTTTTTCTCACCAGGAACTCCAGCAACCACTTTTTTAGGGTCGGTTACTATTTTACTCTTATCTTCCCTTTCTCTGCGCTTTTGTTCTTTTGTTTTGGGTTTTGGACGGGTGCTTTGGTTCAAAAGTTCCAAATTGATCGTTCCAATTACAACTGGTGCTTTATCAAGTGAAGGTCGGGACAAAGAGAACACTTCATCTTCTTCGTGATCGTTATCTTTAGTTTCAACGTTTCCGTTTGCGATTTCAGCTTCTTCTATTACTTCTGCTACTTTGACTTCTTTTTTATGGGTATGTGTATGTTTTACTGTTTCGACCTTCGGTTCAACAGTTGCTTTCGGTTCCTTTGTAATTACTTTTTCTTCCTCTTGTACAGGTTTTTCAGGTTCCGTTTTTGAGATTTTAATTTCAGCTGTTGGTTGAGGTTCCTGTTTAGGAACAATAACTTCAGCTTCTTTTTGGGGCTCAGGTTTCGAGGTTTGTACTATTTCTTTTTGCACTTCGGGTTGAATATTTTTTTTCTCTTCAACCACTTTCTCAACTACAGGTTTGACTACTTCTGCCACAATTGGTTTTTCAACTTCAATAGGCTTTTCAACTACAATAGGTTTCTCAACAACCGGTGCCTGTACCTTTTCTTCTGGTTTTATTTCAGTATGTTTCTCCTTAATATTCAAATCGATATGTCCAACAGATTTGAAATGAGGCAATTGATCTTCTGAAATTGTAACATGAATTGTTTCCTCTGTTTTCTCAACAGGTTTGGGTTGATTATAACCTTCAATGGCTACAGTCTCTGCCTTATCTTTTAAATGACGCTCTTGACTTAATCGCTCTGATTCAATTTTCAGAGCCATATCTTTGTTAAATTCTTTTGCCAATAAAAGATGCAAGTCGTCCGACAATTTTAAATTGGGGTCGACAACAATCTTATGACCTTTTTTCGCCAAAAACTCAACAGCGGTGGTCATTCCGACATTCAAATCTTTGCAGGCTTTACTTAATCTTATGGACATATTCTATAATTACAGTTTTCTATTTTTTTATAAAAGTATCCCGTTAATTTTCAAACTAACGCGGAACACTTAACCCGATACGGGTTATTCTTCCTCGGCAAATTCGGCATTCAGAATGGCCAATACTTCGTCAACAGTTTCCTCTTCGAGATCGGTACGGCGAATTAAATCCTGACGAGAAATAGACAATACACTTTTTGCAGTATCACATCCAATGGCTTTCAATGCATCAATAACCCATTGGTCAATTTCGTCGCTGAATTCATCTAAATAAATATCTTCAGTTTCTGTTTCTTCATCCAGTTCACGGAAAACATCGAGTGTATAACCAGTGAGCATGCCTGCCAGTTTAATATTCGTTCCACCTTTACCAATAGCTTGCGACACTTCTTCGGGTTTTAGATAAATTTCTGCTTTTTTCTCCACTTCGTTTAAACGAATAGAAGAAATTTTTGCAGGGCTCAATGCACGAGATATAAATAAGTTAATATTGTTTGTGTAGTTAATTACATCGATGTTTTCGTTACGTAACTCACGAACAATACCGTGAATACGTGAACCTTTTACACCTACACAAGCTCCAACAGGATCAATACGATCGTCGTATGATTCTACTGCTACTTTGGCGCGTTCGCCGGGCATGCGTGCAATTTTCTTTATGGTAATCAAACCTTCATGAATTTCAGGTACTTCCAGTTCGAACAAACGTTCCAGGAATACAGGAGAAATACGTGAAAGTATAATTTTAGGATTATTATTTTTGTTTTCAACCATGGCAACTACCGCACGAACGGTATCACCTTTGCGGTAAAAGTCAGTAGGGATTTGTTCCGATTTAGGTAAATAAAGTTCATTCCCTTCATCGTCTATCAATAACATTTCTTTTTTCCAGATTTGGTATAATTCAGCACTTACAATCTGACCCACTTTTTCGCTGTATTTGCTGAAAACATTGTCTTTTTGCAGTTCCAGTATTTTGGATGATAGCGTCTGACGTAAAGTCAAAATAGCACGTCGGCCAAAACCAATAAAATCAACAGTATCAGTTACTTCTTCATCAATTTCATAATCTTCATCAATCTTTTTTGCGTCTGTCAATGATATTTGCAAGTTTGGATCTTCTAAGTCCTCATCAGCCACTACGGTACGGTTACGATAGATTTCGAAATCACCCTTATCGGGGTTGATAATCACATCGTAATTTTCGTCGGTACCAAACATTTTTGATATAACATTACGGAACGACTCTTCCATTACACTAATCAAAGTACTTCTATCGATGTTTTTTAGCTCTTTGAACTCCGAAAAAGTATCAATTAAGCTAATAGTTTCTTTTTTGCTCATGGCTTATTTGAATCTAATAATATATTTTGTAGTTTTAATATCTTCGTAGAGGAAAGTAAGGTGTTCTGTAACAGTAATTTTTCTTTTGGCACCTTCAGGTTTTTCAGTTTTTTCAATTTCAAGACTAAATTCTTTTTCACCTACTTCGACCAGCAAACCACTGACTTTTTTACCTGATTTTGTAAGCACTTCAACTTCATTACCCAGGTTCTTTTCATACTGTTTCAGTACTTTAAAAGGTTCAGTTAAACCTGCTGAACTCACTTCAAGTTCGTAATCTTCCACTTCGCGGTCCAATTGTGACTCAATGTGACGGTTTACTTCCATACAAAATTTAATTGTTACACCATCAAATGAATCAATTTCCACTGAAATACGGTTATCCGGAGTGACTTTTACATCTACCAAATAATAATTTTTGTCGACAATAAATTGTTCAACTATTTGATATACAGAATCTTTTGAAATCATACTTAACGTTATTTTAACAAACGAGGGGACTGTTGTCCCCTCCTCCATATCCTGTTTCCGCTGCAAAAGTACAAAATAATTCTTTATTAAACAAAGATTTAAGAGAAAAATTCTAGATCAGTAATATTTTATTTGTTTTCTTTATTTGGTTCTGAGTTCAAACAATATAATCATAACTGTATTTTTATTCAAAAATATTCAATTTCTAAATACTATATTGTAAATTATTCATTACTTACTGCTATCTTTGTAATCACTATTCATTTACTAATTTACATAGTTATGTTTAAAATACTCTCTGTCAATCCAGGATCAACATCAACCAAATTTGCTGTTTATGAAGACGAAACACTTATTTACTTGCATAGCATTCGTCATACATCGGAGGAATTGAGCCCTTTCAAATCGATGTTCGATCAATACGAATTTCGTAAAAATTTGATATTGGATAATTTAAAAAAGGATGGTATCGATTTGTCATATCTATCAGCTGTGGTGGGTCGTGGAGGTTTAGTACGTCCACTCGAATCGGGCGTTTATAAAGTAAACGACAAATTGATAGACGATTTGAAATCACCTCACATGAGTGAGCACGCCAGCAATTTAGGTGCGGTCATAGCGAGAGAAATTGCAGATGCCATTCCCAATTGTCAGGCTTTTATTGCCGATCCGGTGGTGGTGGACGAGTATCAGGACGTAGCAAGGATTAGTGGTTTGCCCCAGATTCCACGTCGTTCCATGTTTCACGCCCTCAACCACAAGGCGATAGCCAGAAAATATGCAGCTGCAAAAGGAACTGAATATGAAAACTTAAATCTGGTCATTGCTCATTTAGGTGGTGGTATATCGGTGGCTGCCCATCGGCTTGGTAAAGTGGTTGATACCAATCAGGGTTTGGATGGTTATGGTCCATTTTCGCCGGAACGTGCCGGAACGTTGGATGCCGGATTATTAGTGAATATGTGTTTTGAAGGTAACCATACGCTGGACGAAATTCGCAAAATGTTAGTAGGCAATGGTGGTTTGATGGCGCATTTAGGTGTTAACGATGCTAAGATCATTGAACAGCGTTCCATTTCAGGAGATGAACAGGCAAAATTCCTGTTGGAAGCCATGGCTTACAATGTGGCCAAAGAAATTGGTTCCATGTTGGTTGTATTGCAAGGAAAAGCCGATGCAGTTATTCTTACAGGTGGCGTTGCTCACAGTAAATTGGTGGTAGATTATATTAAAATGATGATCACGCCATTTGTCAAAGTGGCTGTTTACCCCGGCGAAGACGAAATGGAAGCGCTTGCTATGAGTGGATTGCGGGTGCTGCGAGGTGAAAAGGCAAAAGAATATTAAGTGTTATCATCCGATATTTTTTTATTCTTCCCCACAATTTTTTCTTCCCAAAAAACCCACATACCGAAGATTACTCCGTAGAAGAGATATTTAAAGAAATACAGATGTAAAAATTCAAACCAATTTGGGTGTTGATCAATACAAGCCACAATAACTGTAATTCTGAAAATATTAAAAAGATAAACTATCAATAATCCCAAAGGAATGTACCATAGTTTTTTGAGCCAGGGACCGCGTGAGAATGCAATAATGCAAAAGTAGATGTATGCTTGTTTTAAACCTGAACACGCCCAAATTATTTGTGCTGAGTTTCCTGTTTCATGTCTTACCATGTTTGTAGAGTCAAGGCTAACATTCCATCCCAGAAAATGCAATATCGTAGCAGTTACTTGCGCTATATGCTTGGCCATAAAAATAAAAGTTTCAGATATATCCAAACCCAAAAAAGTTACCTGGGTATTTGATTCATCTCCCAAAACATTGTATTTCCAAAATAAATTGGAAATTGTCAAAATGACTGCAAAACCAATAACACCACGATAGGGTGCCAGTTTTTCGGGCAATTTGAATATTGATTTTTTCATTTATAGTTGTCAGAATTTATTTGATACGCGCGAAAAAGGCACTTTATCCATCGAACAAAATTGCTTGTTCTGATAATTGAAATAACCGGTAATGGCAATCATGGCTGCATTGTCGGTGGTGAATGCAAAAGGTGGAATATATATTTCCCATCCATACTTTTTCCCGTGGTCATGAAACGCCTGACGAAGAGCCGAATTGGCAGAAACGCCACCGGCCACTGCCACTTGCCGAATTTTTAAATCTGAGGCAGCTTTTCGCAGTTTGTTCATCAAAATATCAACAACTGTTGCTTGAAGCGAAGCACAAATATCATTCAGGTTTTCGGCTACAAAATTCGGGTTTTCCTTGACTTTATCCCGTAATAAATATAAAAACGAGGTTTTCAATCCGCTGAAACTATAGTTATATCCGGGGATTTGTGGTTTGTTAAAGACAAAAGCTTTCGGGTTGCCCTCTTTCGCCAAACGGTCGACATGCGGTCCGCCGGGGTAAGGCAGACCCATAACTTTCGCACATTTATCGAATGCTTCTCCTGCTGCATCGTCAATGGTTTGTCCCACTACTTCCATATCATTGTAGGCCCGTACCAATACAATTTGTGAATTCCCGCCTGAAACAAGCAAACACAAAAATGGAAATTCAGGTTGACGTTCATCAGGTTTTCCTTCGCTGATAAAATGAGCCAGCACATGCGCTTGCAGGTGATTTACGTCCATTAACGGAATGTTCAGTGCTTGCGCAAATCCCTTGGCAAAAGATGTTCCTACCAAAAGTGAACCCAATAAACCAGGACCACGTGTAAATGCTATTCCATCCAGTTCGCTTTTTTCCACTCCGGCACGTTTTAATGCTTCATGTACTACAGGTATAATGTTGAGTTGGTGAGCGCGTGAAGCCAATTCGGGAACAACGCCACCAAAACTGGAATGAACAGCCTGACTGGCAATGACATTGGAAAGCATTATGCCATCGCGTATAATAGAAGCAGATGTATCGTCACACGACGATTCAATGCCTAATATCGTAATTGAATTCATTATTTAAATAAATATGTTCAGATTGTCGAAAACCAAGCAATTCTAAGTTTGAATTAATACGAATCAAAAGCTGTTTTTTTATGTAATAAGTAAATACTTATGGCTGTTTGATTGTAGAAATCACAAATTATTATTTACTTTTGTCAAATAAAGCCCAAAGGTATAAAAAAAACACTCAAAATACTCGTTTTTACTGTTGCAGGAACTGTTCTTTTTTTTGCAACTGTTTTTATTTTGCTTAAAATAAGCAAGATACAGAATTTTATTGCACAAGTTGTTGTTCGCGAGCTTTCTGATAAACTTCATTCTAAAGTCAGTATTGGTAATATAGAATATAAACTTTTCAATACTATTTCTATTGAGGATTTGTATGTTGAAGACTTACAGCGAGATACACTTTTGTATACTAAACAAGCGAATGCAAATTTTGATTTCTGGAAACTCTTTCAATCTAAAGTTATTATTACTTCTGTAGAGTTTGATCAGCTTTATGGAAATCTGGTGGTTGATAAGAAAGGACGTACCAATATCGATTTTGTTATTAAAGCTTTCGAAAAACCCAAAACGAAAGATTCCACTCAAGTCACTTACCGAATTAAACACTTCAAAATTACAAATTCTACTTTCAGTTACACGAATCTGAAACAATTTAAAGACCTTCCAAAAAATGTTTTCAATGGGAATAATCTGAGATTTAGACAAATAAATGCAGATGTTTCGTTGGATATATTAACTAAAGATACTTTGAGCGCACGTGTACTCAAAATGAATGCTGTTGAGCAGACTGGCTTGATATTAACTAATTTGACTGCACAAATACATGGGTCGCCTAAGGGCGTTCAAATACCAAGTCTCGAATTGCAACTTCCAAATTCTCAATTACACTTGGATGATATTCGACTGAAATATGATAGTTTAGCTGATTTTAAACGCTTTACAGAAAAAGTGCGGTGGAAAATACCTATAAGTTTATCGCATATAGCATTGGCCGATTTAAAAGCTTTTGTTCCGGATTTTAAAAACCTTCGTGGTGCAGTTTCTCTCAAAGGTTTGATTTCGGGGAGAATTTCCAGTTTGCGTTTCCAAAAAATGGAAATCAAATATGGAAAATCTTTTTTACTGCATGCCGATTTGGATATTAATGGACTACCCAATTTGAATGAAGCATTTATTTATGGGCAAATTAATGAGTTGCACTTTGAAAAGAGTGATTTACAGGATTTTGTTTCAGACCTTTCGAGAAACCCTTTTTTACTTCCAAAAGAATTGGATCAATTGGGAATGGTTCGATATAAAGGAAATGTAACCGGATTTTTGAGTAACTTAGTGGCTTATGGCAATTTGAACACCAATATAGGAAGTGTTTCTACCGATATTTTATTGAAATTTGAAAATAAACTGAGAGATTTGTCTTACAATGGGACAATCAAATCTGAAAATCTACAGCTGGGACGATTGCTCAATAATAAACAACTTGGCAAAATTTCGTTTAATTTTAATACCAAAGGCACTAAAAAAGAAAAAGCAAGCTTACAAGGGACGATTGTTGCCAAAGTACCTGAAATACAATTTAATAATTATTCCTATAGGAATATTGAATTTAATGGAAAGTACGACGGAAAAGGTTTTGATGGTAATGTGGATGTGAAAGATGATAATATCAATGCCCATTTTATTGGAAAAATTGATTTAACCCAAAAATTACCAGTTTATAACTTTGATTTGAGAGTGCCAAATGTCAATCTTCATGCACTAAATCTGACCGATAAATATCCCGGTGCAGTGCTTTCGTTTAATGGAAAAACGAATATGATAGGCAATTCGTTGGATAATATTAATGGCTATGTCCGTTTTGATAGCATTACTTTTACTAATCAGAATAAAACATTGAATGTAGATGAAATTCAATTTGTATCGCGTATTGAAAAGGATTTCACGCATTTTGCCATCACTTCGGATTTTATAAATGGAGTATTTAGCGGTAATTTTAGATATAGTACCATAGGGGAGACTATTAACCAGATAGTACAAAATTATTTACCTGCTTTAGCTGCTACAACCAAACATGCATCTGAAAAATATCCCAATCATATTAATGTTGATCTGAAAATTGCTAATACACAAGTAATTTCTGAAGTACTTGCTTTACCTTTCTCTTTGGAAGGAGTTTCGACTATAAAAGGTTATATTGATGAAGAAACAAATCGTATTGATCTTTTTGGAAATATACCTTTGCTAAAATCAAACAAGCAGCAACTTGAAAAAATCACCTTTCATTGCGAAAATCCAAAACAACTGTTACAACTCACTTCCAGAGCCCAGGCGCAAGATAAAAATGGATTGATAAATCTCTTTCTTTTGGCTTCAGCAGCTAAAGATACAGTTCAAACTCAGTTGGGTTGGCAGAACTCACAGCAAATTACTAATGCCGGTGATTTTAGGGCAGTCACCAGATTAAGAAATGAATCAGGCAAAATAGCTGCTCAAGTATCAGTATTACCAACTCAGGTGATTATTTCAGATTCTATTTGGAATATTCATGCCTGCAAAATTGATTTGAATACAGATAGCACCATCAATATCCATAATTTTCGTTTCGATAGTAATAAACAATTTATTCACATAAACGGTGTTGCATCCAAAAGTCAAAACGACAGTTTAAATCTTGAAATGAACGATTTGAATCTCGATTTTATTATGGGTCTTCTTAAGTTGAAAGGCATCAGTATAAGTGGCAATGTTACAGGTAAAGCTACTTTATTTAGTGTGCTAAAACAACCAATTTTTGAAGCCAGATTAGATGTACAGGATTTTAAACTCAACCATAAATGGGTTGGAAATGGTAAGGTAAACTCTAATTGGGATAAACAGAATAATCAATTGTTGGCGCATGGAACTTTTGTTAATGAAAAAAACGAGATCATAGTTGTGGGAAATGCAGTATATACACCTAAGTTTGATTCAATTAATGTAATCTATGATGCTCATAATTTTAGTATTGAGTTTTTGACTCCCTATTTCGAAAGTGTCGTCCAAAATGTGAAAGGATTTGCTTCAGGGAAAATACGAATGTTTGGCCCACTGAAAGCAGGTGTAAAATTTGAAGGTGATGCTTTTATAGACAAAGGCGAGGCTTCAGTAAAAATACTCAAAACCACTTATTATCTGAATGATTCGGTGCATTTGACTCCAAAAACGATAGCATTCAGAAATATAAAGATTTATGACCAAGAGAGAAATCCGGCATCTCTAAATGCTATGTTGACTCATAACGGACTTTTTCAACACATGAAATTTAATGTGAATATTAAAGGTAATAATATCCTGGCAATGAATACACATGCCGAAGATAACGATTATTTCTTTGGAAAAGCCTATGCGAATGGAACAGTTCGAATCTTTGGAGATGAAACTGAAGCAAACATCTTGGTGAATGCCGTGTCGCAACCCCAATCAAAATGTTATATTCAAATGGGTGGTGCATCTAAGGCTTCCGACAATAGTTTTATCAATTTTGTAAATAAGAAAATTAATACCCGAAATGATGTTACGCCTCCTAAAGCTGCCTCTAGTAATTTCAACGTTAAAGTCAATTTGCAAATAGACGTTACACCAAACGCTGAAATGGAATTAATTGTTGACCCCAAAGGTGGAGATATAATTACCGGAAGAGGAAGTGGCAATTTGCGCGTAGAATTTGACTCATTCTCAGCCGTTAAACTATTTGGTACTTATAATATTAATAATGGATATTATTTATTCACCCTTCAGAATGTAATTCGTAAAGAATTTAAAATCGATGCGGGGAGTACCATTGCCTGGACAGGTGATCCTTTTAACGCACAAGTTAATATCCGAGCCTTATATCCTCTTACAGCATCGTTAAATGATTTGGACGTAACACTTCTTAGCCAAGGGACTCGTTCAACCGTTCCAGTTAACTGCGTACTGAAATTAACGGATAATTTGATGAAACCAACTATTAATTTCGATATTGATTTACCCCAGAGTGACGAAGGTGTTAAACAACGAGTCAGGAATATTATCAATACCGATGAAATGATGAATCGGCAAATTATTTATTTGCTGGTTTTTAATAAATTTTTTGCACCAGACCGTGCATCTAATTACAATCTTTTCAACAACGAAGGTCTTTCACTTCTTGTTTCTACAGCTAGTGCGCAAATCAATTCTTTATTTACACGGGTTACGAAAAGTAATAACGTTACTTTAGGTGTGGATTATCAACAAAGGGATTTGGTAACAAGTGATGTTAAAGCTCAGATACTTTATCAACCGAATAATCGATTGATTGTGAATGGAAATTTTGGTTATCGAATTGATAATATCGGATCAAGTACCAATAAATTTATCAACGATGTGGATATTGAATATTTACTGACTGAATCAGGAAGGTTCCGGTTTAAAATTTATAATCATACCATTGATCGCTATCTGCTACAACATACTGAAACAAGACAAGGACAAGGTCTTGGCTTCATGTACAAAGAAGATTTTGCAAACGTCGACGATTTGTTTAGTTATTATTGGCGATTATTGACTGGACCCGGAAAAAAGAAAACAAATGAAAAAACTCCAACGAAAAACGAATAACTTCGTATTAATCTGTTGTCTGATTTGGACAAGTCAGACTCTAACGGCACAAACTATTGAAAAATACTATGTGAATATGCAGGACGTCCTTAATCCGACATTAAGTAAACAAAACCGACTCGAACTGTTGGAATATCACAAGGCAGGACAAGGTGACAGTATTGTCAATCGTCTGGGGAATAAAGCGTATTTGTTGAGTTTTGATACAATTAATCAACGGCTTGTTGTAAGAAATACGGCCAGTTCATCTTTTGAGATGAAAATTCTAATACTTAATGACAGTACTCAAACTATAGGGATTATACGCACTGTATGTGGTCCAATTTGCCAGTCAACAGTAGAATTTTACGATACAGTCTGGAATTTGATTCCAATTCAGTTTAATATGCCTAAGGCAATCGATTGGGTGGATAATGGAGCTTTTACTACCGAAAATGTAGATCGTAAATGGGTGGAGAATGTTTTGGAAAATAGTTTTATCTCATTAAGTTTTGACTCAAAGAATCAATTGATAATTGCAAAAAATAACAGTTTGGAGTTTTTGAGTGAAGCGGATCGAAAATTGATTTCTCCACTTGTAGTTGATAAAAAACTATTGTTTCGGTTAGAAGGACGAAAGTGGATATTGGAACCATAAAAAAGCCCCGAGTAATGCTCGGGGCTTTTTTTATACGTTTTTATATTACGACTTATTTTTTGCTTTCTATGCGTTTTGCATAACGAGTCATAAATTTGTCAACACGTCCTGCAGTATCTACCAATTTAGATTTACCTGTATAAAAAGGATGTGATGAACTTGAAATTTCCATTTTAACAACTGGGTAAGTTACACCATCAATGTCGATAGTTTCCTTTGTGTTTACGGTTGAACGAGAGATAAAGGTGTCGCCGTTCGACATATCTTTAAATGCTACCGGACGATAGTTTTCTGGATGAATTCCGCTTTTCATATCTGTATGTTTTAATTTATTATTTCGCTGTTGTTATTTGGGCTTGCAAAAGTACTAATTTTCGTCTAATTATCAAACAATTTCGACCTTTTTTATTTTTCAAATAGTATATTTGATCTGAATTTTTATTTTTGTATTTTTAAAATGCTGTAAAACAAACTTGTATGACAATTGAGTTTGCGAAATTATTTCGATCCTAAATACAAAAGGAACATCCCAATTAAAACTCCTATTAAGTCAACGATTTTAAGTTTCATATTTTTATCATGCAGTATAATAGCACCATAGAGAAATGGTACGATAACTCCGGAGCGACGTATAATGGATACCACAGAAATCATCGAGCCCGGAAGTGATAAAGCATAAAAGTAAACAAAATCAGCTATCACCAGAAATAACGAAATAAAAGCAATTGCCCATTTAAATTTAAACGGGGTAGTTCTTTCACGAGTAGGAGCCCATAGAAACAAAGTAATAATTCCCATGATAATTGCCTGGTAAAAAGTATAATATACCTGCACGGACATAGGATTGAATTTATTCAAAAGGTATTTGTCGTATAAGCCACTCAGAGCTCCTGTAAGAGTTGCCATTATGATAAACCAAAACCATTTATTTGTTTTGAACGATATGCCTTCTTTTTTCCCTACAACTGAAAACATGAAGAAGGAAATGATTGTCAGACCAACTCCAGCAGCCTGAAAACCATTAAGTTTCTCTCCAAAGATTAACATAGCTCCAATAACAGTCCATACAGGTTGTGTGGCTTTAATAGGTGATGCCAAAGAAATGGGTAAATGTTTCAACGCAAAATAGGCAAAAAGCCATGAAGTTAAAACAATTACCGCCTTTAATACAAATAAAAGATGTGTATGAAAATCTACCCGGGGTACATAGAAAATTCCACCCTTGAGCAAATCCGGAAAAAATTCAGAAATTAATAAAAATGGAGCGACAATCAGGCAGGAAAATAAAATTGAAACTAATATTACCGGTATGACGGCATTTTTCTCCAACGAAACCTTTTTAAAAACTTCGTACGAACCTAATAAAATAGCAGAAATAAAAGCGAGGATTAACCACATTAAGAATTTACAATTTATTGATTTACAATTTATAATTTAGCGAAATGAGAATGTGATTCTTTTATATAAAAATATTATTAGGGTATTGAATATCGACCAGATACAATCCATGAGCTGGAACAGATGTTCCTGCTTTGCAGCGATTTTCAGCTGAAATTATGGCTTTGAACTCATCTACAGTTATTTTTCCACGTCCAACTTCCAATAAAGTCCCTACAATAGCACGAACCATATTACGTAAAAATCGGTCAGCCTGGATGGTAAATATCCATTCATCACCTTGTTGAGTCCATTCTGCATGCGTAATACTGCAATTATTGGTTTTTGCATCAGTGTGAAGTTTACTGAAACTTGTAAAATCGCGAAAATCTTTCAGTGTTTTAGCTGCTGTATCCATCGCTTTGAAGTCGAGTTGATCACTTAGGCGAGATGCTAATTCATTTCTGAAAACATCTTTTCTTGTTGTAACATGATATTCGTAGCGACGTGAAATGGCATCGAAACGAGCATGTGCATCCGGTCGAACTTCCACAATTTTATAAATGGCAATATCGTTTGGTAAAAAGCTGTTCAATTTAGCAACCAAATCAAATTCAACCCGCAATTCTTTTTCATAGTCGAAATGTGCTACCATTAATTTTGCATGAACACCAGCATCTGTTCTTCCTGCACCAATAAGCTCAATTTCAGTTCTTAGAATGGTGCATAAAGCCCGTGCCAGTACTTCTTGTACTGAAATGCCATTGGGTTGCACTTGCCAACCATGGTAAGCGGTACCCTTGTACGAAAAATAGAGGAAGTAACGTCTTTTCACGCTACAAAGGTACGAGTATAATTTACAATTTACAATTTACAGTTGACAATTCAAGTGTATTTACAGCAAAAAATGCAGAGTAACAAACAGTTGCTCTGCATTTTTTATTTTTTAATTATTTTGTTTAAGAAAACAGTTTCTCAATTTTATCAGCATAATATGCTTCAATCACATTCCGTTTAATTTTGAGGGTTGGAGACAGAAAATCCATTGGTTGCGTCCATTCGTCCGACACTAATTGATAACGCTTTATCTGTTCAAAAGCGCCAAAGAAATGGTTGTAGTGTTTTATTTCCACTTGAAACCGTTTAACTACCAGCGGATGCTCTATCATCTCAGCATTAGTTGTATATGCTATTTTATGTTTGTTGCACCATGACTTTAGGAAAATAAAATCAGGAGAAATCAGAGCTGCTGCATATTGCTTATTTTCACCCAATACAATCATATTTTCAATAAAAGGCGATTCAGTGAATTTCGATTCAATTGCCTGAGGATTTACATATTTTCCAAACGAAGTTTTAAAAATACTTTTCAGACGTCCGGTTATAACTAATTGTCCTTCAGGCGTAAATTTTCCGGTATCGCCGGTATGAAACCAACCATCACTATCTATCGTTTGTGCTGTTAACTCAGGATCTTTGTAGTAACCTAACATCACGTTATGACCACGGCAAGTAATTTCATCGCGTTCTCCTAACTTTACTTCAACACCCTGAAGTGGTAAGCCTACTGTTCCAAATTGTCTTCCGTGTTTAACGCGTTGATGAACTGTTATAACCGGAGATGTTTCGCTTAATCCGTAACCTTCGAATACCGGCATGCCTATAGCCGAGAAAAAAGACGCAATATGCGGTTGAATGGCTGAACCTCCCGACACAACTATATCGAAATTCCCACCAATAGCAGCTCTCCATTTGGAATAGATAAGTTTGTCGGCCAATTTAAATCTAATCTGGTACCATTTACTCATGCCTTCCAATTGGTATTTTGTAGCCAGATCGAATGCCCAAAAATAAATCAGTTTACTAAAAAAAGGCAATTTTTTGCCCGAAAGGTAAAGCTTATCGTATATTTTTTCGAGAACTCGTGGAACGCACGACATCATAGTAGGATTAATTTCTTTGACATTCTCAGCAATTGTGGCCAGACTTTCGGCATAATATACCGACATTCCCAAGTATTGGTACAAATAAACCAACATGCGTTCATATGCATGGCAAAGCGGCAAAAAGCTCAATGCTTTGTTGCTCCATTTTGAAGGTATTGAAGCTAAGTGTTTAACGTTCTCGAGAATATTACTATGTGAAAGCATTACACCTTTCTGATTTCCGGTAGTTCCCGAGGTGTAAATAATGGTTGCCATGTCATTTGGTTTGACTGCGGCTTTTAATTTAGCGAGTTTATCGGGTTGGGGATTTTGTTTCCCCATTTCAACCAGCTGGTCGAGAAATTTGTATTCGCCTTCTTGATCTACAAAAGTATAGATTTCTTTCAGTGATTTTATTTCAGATAAAATTGGTTGTAGTTTATTTCGTAATTCTTTACCATCAATAAAAATCATTTTCATTTCCGCATGATTTAAAATATGCCGGTAATCATCCTGACTAATGGTAGGATAAATAGGAACCGAAATGGCTCCAATTTGCATGGTAGCAAAGTCGAGCATATTCCATTCAGGACGGTTACCGCTTACAATGCCCACTTTGTCACCGGGTTTAATCCCCAGTTTCATCATGCCATAACTCATTTTATTTGTCAATTCTACGTACTCCTGAATACTGAACTTTTGCCATACACCTTCGCGTTTACATGCTAAAGCGGCGTCTTGATTCGGATATTTCTCTAAATAGTTATCCAACAAATCAAATAATCGTGTTACTTCCATACTTTTTTTATTTACAATTTATTTATTTGATTATCCGTCATATTACCTAGTTTTTTATAAAGTTGAACAACAGGGGCTTTGCCCCTAATCCCGATAGCTATCGGGATTATAATTGAACGCAAAAAAATGAAGAAGAATATAATAAGCTAAAAACTAATCAAACATAAGATTTTGAATATGAAATATGAGAACTCTTCAAACTCCTATTGAAACACCACTGTTCTGTTTTTATATGCCAAAATTTTTCGCTCAATGTGTTTTTCCACAGCATGCGAAAGTACGATTTTTTCTAAATCGCGTCCTTTTTTTATCAATTCTTCAACAGTGTCTTTGTGCGAAATGTGGGTTACATCCTGGTCAATAATTGGACCTGCATCCAAATCGCTGGTAATGTAATGACTGGTTGCACCAATCACTTTCACACCGCGTTCGTGAGCAGCGTGATATGGTTTTGCACCGGCAAATGCAGGTAAAAACGAATGATGAATGTTTATAATGCGATCGGGATAATGGGAAATGAAATCGGCCGAAAGAACTTGCATATAGCGGGCTAATACACAAAAAGTTATTCCGTTATTCTTGAGTAGCTCCAATTGAAGCGTTTCTTGTTGGACTTTGTTTTCTTTAGTAATGGGGAACATATGATATGGAATGTCGAAGCGTTTTGCAACACTTTCCATATCAGGATGATTGCTAATAATAAGCGGAATTTCCACATGCCATTCACCTGCGGCATATCTTGCTAATAAATCGTATAAGCAATGCGACATTTTGGAAACAAAAATCGCCATGCGAGGCTTGATATCTGAAAAATAAAGTCTGAAGATAACATTAAAGCGTGTAGCAATAAGCGTTTCGAAATACTCTTCAATTTTTTCCTTTGGGATTTGAAACTCCTCCAATTCCCATTTTACACGCATAAAAAAAACTTTCTCTTCCCGGTTAACGTATTGATCTAAATATAAGATATTTCCTTTGTGTTGATTAATAAATTCGGTTACAACGGCCAAAATACCGGGTCTGTCGGGGCAGTGCATCAAAAGCACAGCAGTATTATCATTTCCTTTCATTTAAATTTTCTTTTACAATAAACTAATTGCAAAGATAGCATTTTAATTGGAGACCGATATTTTTATCGACAATTTGTATATTAAAAAAGGGACTATTGCAAAAGATTCAGGGAAAGATAAAACGAAAAAAGCAACTCATTTCTGAATTGCTTTTTTGCGGTCCGGACGGGACTGACCAAATGCAATGATTCAAAATCGTATTGTTGTTATTAATAACACGATATATGTGTATTACAAGTATTTAAAAAAGATATTAGTGAAATTATAATTGCGTTTGTTTGTTGATAAGCAATATCAGCCAGGTTTGTTCCATTAATGTACAATGAAAACAACTTGTGTTTATTCCAAATTACATCTGTACCTATTCCTGTATTGAGCAAGGTATATGCACCTGTTACCGTCTCTGTATTAAATGCAGAATAGATTTTGTCCTGTTTGAAATCGTGTTCGAGACCAAAAGACACAAATGAATTTTTAAATAATTTACCGGTCGATTTAATATCTGCTCTTAAGTTCGAAGTCCATTTAGGTGCAGGCGTAAAGGGCAGGTAACGGGTTGATTTGCCAGCTGTAAATAGACATACGAGAAACTATTTTCGAAATGCAACCAATCCAACGGATGTGGATGAATATCTATGTAAGCCTCACCTCCTATCATTTGCACTTTGCCGGCATCAAACTTGTAAGCTTCATACCCACTTTGGATAGAATCGCCACCATTTACACTGCTAATCTTGTGCGAAAAAATATAGTTGCTGATAAAGCTGCATAATACTCTGCTTTATCTTCCACATATATGGCGGCTAACGGTTGGTTATGAAAGGTATACATTTAAAAGACAATGAAATTATTGTGTAGATCCAACATTATCTGTTTATAAAAAATGCAGCATGAACTGTTGCCGGGCATTTACTATCAATTCCTTTTACTGCTTTCCAAATTATTTCATTAAATAAACCATCCGGTGCTTCATCTTCTTTGCTAAAATCTAACTGCTGGCTAAGATCTGCATATTTGCTGGAATTGTTATTGACTTCATTAATGTTGATACGAAGTGGTTTTACCCGAAAAGGTTTATGTTGAGGTGTGCTGTCAAAACATCGCCACATGGGCTCGGCAGCTTCATCATATTGGCTCATGGGTGGAATGCCGAGAATTAGTTCCATAGTATGTAGCATTGATGCAGTTGAATACATCGTATGATCAACAAAACCTTCCTTTACAAAACCACCAGCAAGATAAGCTGTGGAACGATGTGCATCCACATGATCGGGTCCGTTTTGTGCATCATCTTCCACAATAAAAACAGCACTCTCATTCCAAATAGGTGAATGGCTTAAATAATCGACAAACATCCCAACTGCTAAATCATTGTCGGCTACATGAGCTCTGGGCGTTGGCCGACCTTTGTTCAATCCTTCTGTATGATCATTTATAAACCGTAGAGTGTTGAGTTTGGGTAAACAATTATTGACTACCAGTGAATCGAAATCTTTCCGCCATTCCGTAAAACGTATTGTATCGCGTACTGTTTGATCCCAGCTTGTATAATACGGACAAAAGTGATCTTTCAGTACAGGGATATTCGGTTTATAATCATCGGCAAACTCTCCATAAGTGCGGTAACTCACTCCTTGACGTTTACAAAAATCCCAAATAAAACCATCTTTGTTATTTGAAATTTTCCGATTTCCTTCGGCATCATAATCGCCTCCTCTGCCTCCATAACTTGTAGGCCATGTTTTCTCTAGGTAATCGGTAGCATACCCTCCTAAACTCCAGTTGTGCCCATCGGCACTAACCTCGCCGTTGACATAAAAGTTGTCGAGAAGAACAAATTCACGTGCAATGGCATGTTGATTGGGAGTGACATTTTCGCCGAAAAGCACCAGATTTTTATCACCATTCCCTTCCGGCATATCACCTAAAACCTGATCGTAAGTTCTATTTTCTTTTATGATATAAAATACGTATTTAATCGGCGAAGTGGCGTTTAGCTTGTGAGGGATCGGGTTGTTTTCAGTGATTTTGAAGTCTTTGCCCTGTGGATCGGGGGTGTTTTTGTACACACTCTCGGTGAAAGCAGCCAGCACTTTGTTACTTGGGTTGTTCATGATCTGAAGACTTCCTTTAAAGAGCCCTCCGATATATTGTACAGGTTTTGTCTTTTCAGTTATTCCTTGTTGGTAAGTTACATCTTCATCTCTTCCGTATGGGTTAGGGCCAAAAGGATTTGCCATTGACATATTTCCTTTACCGTTTGAAACAAATATTTTTTTTCCAATGGTACGAACACAAGTGGGATACCAGCTCGTTGGTATAAAACCTTTGCTAACACTCTCGCCGGGCTCGCTAACATCAAATACTGCCAGAGAATTATTATCGGCATTGGCTATAAATAGCATTTTTTCATCCTGACTTAGAGCCACACTATTGGTAGTAGAACCGGCCAACGAACTTGGGAATAAGGATGAATTGAGGGTTTCGATTACTTGCCCTTTTTGTGTGTTTATGACAGAAACTGAGTTGTCGTTAGCATTGGCAACGAACAGATATTTTCCATTCTTTGTCAGACATAAGTCATTAGGGTTACTACCAACCTCTATGTCTGTCACAAATTTTCCTTGTGTGGTATTCCAAATTTTTACTTTTTTGCACCCCCAACAGGTTATGTAAAGTTCATTTTTGTTCGGAGATAGTAAGCAGGTATATCCTTCTCCGCCAAGTACATTGCGAGAAATAATGCGCTTGTTTTTTAAATCATACACATACAAGGCATTATCTTCTTTTGTAACAGCATATAATATATTTTTAGCATCGTCTACTGCAATTCCCGCAACAGATATTCGCACGGGCCAGGGTTTGCCTAAGGCAAGGGTGTCAACAGCGCTTAGTTTTTGGTTGTTGATGCTGTATTTTACTATACAGTTGTCGTTCCCACCTGAAGCGTACAAGAACTTATCGTTTTCAGAAAAAGTTAGACCTAACCACGATTTAGCAATAACTATAGAATCAACCACTGTCTGCTTAACGGCATCAATCAACATGATGCTCTGTGTGCTTTCCCCGTTATTGGTAATGGCAAGTAATTTTTTAGAATGCGAAACCGCAATATTTAAAGGGAGATCTCCAAGAGTCAACATTTTCCCTACAGGAGTTAGTGCCCAGCCGTTAGGTAACATTACCCGATTTTTTGATATCTCACTGGCCGGCTGCGACATTACAGGAGAGATTATTGTCAGTGCAATAAATGCGACTTTCATTTTCTTTAAAAAGGAAAAGTCTTTTATGTAGTTAATTTTTATTCTCATTTTAATTCTACTATTTTTATTCATTATGATATTAAACTGTTAATCGTTGTTTAAACTGCTTTATAGAACGCTTTCAAGATGCTTTTTAAACTGAAATAGATTTTCTATTAATCCGTCATTTTCGTATTTTTCCAACTCGTTTTTTGTATGAGTACCATTGGTTATTCCAAACGAATATTTACAACCTGCATTTTTTCCTTCAGCCAAATCGGAAGGTGTATCTCCGATTTTTATAACTTTTCTGACATCGGTTATGTTGCAGAGTTCCATTGCCCGGAAAATCATATAAGGTGACGGACGTCCGGCTTTCACCTGATCGCTACTGACTGACGCATTGATCAATTTAGTGCCGCTATAATTTTCGTTCAGGCCGGCATTCCAACCCAGCCGTATGAGGATAATATCGGTCACCTTTCGGTAAAAACCTGTTGTGAGGGCTATTTTGATATCCTGTTTTCTTAAAAACTCGAATATTTCAAGACTTCCTTCTGCAGGCAAAATGTTGGTATGCAGGTAATGCGATTCAAGGATTTCCCTGAAAACGGAATACGAATATTCAATGTGTTTGGTCAAATCTTTTTTTGAAGTGTCAGGAAATTGTTCTTTCCATAATTTTTCAAACACTGCTAGTTTCGACCAGCCCATCATCGAATTAATTTCTTCGCGTGTGCTGACTAATCCGGTTTGATTTACTGCTTCGAGGAAACAAGTTTCAACTTCCTGTTTGTCTTTTACTGTGGTTCCGGCCATATCAAAAACAATCATTTCTACATTCTGTAACATATGTATTTTTTTTATTGGTTAAATAATAGGTAAATTACGAGTATTCGGGCTGTCTGTGCAGTTTTATTAATCTTTACATGGGGAACACGCCCATCAAAAAACAACGAATCGCCCTCGTTTAGGGTGAAAGTTGTGTCTCCCAGTTTATAATCGATATCTCCATCAACGAGGTAAATAAACTCCATCCCGTCAGTTGTAACCATATCGCGCTTGGCCAAAGGTTCTAGTTGAAGAAAAACAGCATTGAAAGTAACATCCCTGAATGAGTGGCTCATTATAGAGAAATAATTAAAGCCTACAGAATCTTCTTTCTCAATTGGCTGATAATCTTTTCTTTTTATGAGCATATAGAAAGGTGAATTTGAAGTATAATTTAAATGCTCAAAAAAAGATGTCGGGTTTTCATTCAACGCATTTATGATGCTGAATAGAACGGGTAATGAAGGTATTGTGCGTCCATTTTCAATACGTGACAACAAACCTTTACTGACATTTGATTTTATGGCTACATTCACTAATTTCAATTCTTTGCTAAGCCTTAATTCTTTTATATGTTTTCCAACAAAACTTATTTCACTTCCAATCATAATGTTTACAAATAGTAAATTTCGATAGCTTCAATTTTTTTTTCTATGCAAAAATATGAAAAATAAATTAGTCGCTATAGGTAGTCGTACACTATTAATAACAATGCAACATCTTTGTAATGGCGATGCTCTTTCTTTGCACGGTAAATAGTAATTAGGTTTAATATAAGTAAACATGAATGATAGAATTCTTAAAGTCGAGGGAGACATTAATCTCACTGAAATAAGAAAAGAATGGATTGCAGGATTGCAAACTGAAACGATTGAACAATTAGACAGCGATGCATTCTGGTTTCTTCATCAGGCTTTGTCTACACCTTGCATGGAGGTGGTGGCAGAGTGTGAAGGCCCTTATATAATTACTGATTCAGGGAAGAAAATATTGGATTTCCATGGAAATAATGTTCATCAGGTTGGATACAGGAATAAGAAAGTAATCGATGCCGTAACAGAAATGTTACATAAATTGCCTTTCTCACCACGTAGGTATACTAATACCACAGCCATTGATCTCGCTCAAAAGCTTTGTACAAAGATTCCCGGGCTAAACCGTGTTTTGTTTGCTCCGGGTGGTTCCGAAGCCAATTCAATAGCACTTAAATTATCGCGGATTGTAACCGGTAAACATAAAGTTGTATCGATGTGGGGCTCTTTTCATGGAGGAGGACTCGACACTATCTCAGTGGGAGGTGAAGCTTCCTTCCGGAAAAACGCCGGTCCATTGATGTCGGGGGTTGAGCATGTGCCCCAACCAGTTACCTACAGATCGCTTTGGGATAACGATCCGAATCAGGAAATTTACATTGCATATATACGCCATGTTTTTGAAAATGAGGGTGATATTGGTGCTTTTATTGCAGAAACAATTCGCAACACTGATGTGCAGATACCGGTAACCGGGTTTTGGAGAAAAGTCAGGGCATTGTGCGATGAATTTAATGTAACACTTATTCTGGATGAAATTCCAATTGCCTTGGGCCGAACCGGAAAGTTTTTTGCTTTCGAGCATTATGGAATTGTACCTGATATTGTAACTATAGGCAAAGGATTGGGTGGCGGAGTTTTTCCGATGGCTGCCATTCTGACCAACGAAAAATATAACGTTGTTGCCGAACATTCTGTCGGACATTTCACCCATGAAAAATCTCCGGTTGGAAGTGCTGCTGCTCTTGCCGTTTTGGAGGTGATTGAAGAAGAAAACTTATTAAACCGGGCACAAGAACTTGGAAAAATAATGCAGGTTCGATTGCTTGAAATGAAAGAGCGTTACCAAATGATTGGCGATGTACGTGGCATTGGCCTGCTATGGGGAATCGATCTTGTTATCGACCGTAACACAAAAGAAAGAGCAGTTGCAGAAGCTGAAAAAGTGATGTACCGTTGCCTTGAAAACGGCTTGAGTTTTAAAGTTTCACAGGGTAATGTGATTAATCTGTCGCCCGCACTCATTATTTCTGAGTCCGAATTGGAGCAGGCACTTAATATCCTTGATGAAGCATTTTATGAACTAATTTATTAATCCGATGAACACACTAAAAATAAAAATACAGGAATGGATGGGGCGTCAGCCCGGTTGGATATTCGCACTTTCGGCATCGCTTACAGCTTTTCTTACCTATTCGTGCATGTATGCATTCCGAAAACCATTTGCAGTGGGGATTTTCGATGGACTAAGTTTTTTTGGTATCGATTATAAAATATGGCTTATAACATCGCAGGTTGTAGGATATACGTTGAGCAAATTTATGGGCATTAAATATATTTCCGAATTAAAATCAACTTCAAGGGGTGTGTACATTCTGGTACTTGTCGGCATTGCCGAAATAGCCCTTTTACTTTTCTGGGTAGTACCGAGGCCTTATAATATCATTTTTATGTTTTTCAACGGTCTGCCACTGGGCCTGATTTGGGGTGTTGTTTTTAGTTATCTGGAAGGCCGACGCCTGACTGAGTTGCTCGGAGCCGGTCTCAGTGCAAGTTTTATAATCGCTTCTGGAGTTGTAAAATCGGTAGGTGAATGGGTAACTGTTAGATTGCATTTTAGTGAATTTGCAATGCCTTTTATTACCGGATTATTTTTTGCCATTCCGTTAGTTGTGTCGGTATTTTTTCTCGATTGTATCCCTCCGCCAACAGCTGAAGATGAAAAACTCCGTACAAAACGAGCTCCAATGAATGGGCACGAAAGAAAAGCTTTTCTGAATAATTTTTATATTGGAATTATACTGCTGGTAACCACCTATATGTTCCTGACAATTTTCAGGGAATTGCGGGACAACTTTTCGGCCGAAATATGGAAATCGCTTGGCTACGGAAACGATCCGGCAATTTTTACCCTTGCAGAACTGCCGGTTGCATTGTTCACCCTGCTCTCGCTGGCATTAATCACCTTTGTCCGTTCAAATTACAAGGCCTTTAATATTATCTTGCTCATTATTTTCACCGGGTTTGTGTTAATCATTGCTTCTACTTTGCTGTTTTCTGCCAATCTTATTGGAGGAAAGGTTTGGATGATTACAATAGGAATAGGTCTTTATTTGGGATATGTGCCGTTCAATGCTTTTTTGTATGAAAGGCTTATTTCGTCTTTTAAATATGTAAGCAATATCGGTTTTGTCATTTATGTTTCCGATGCTTTTGGCTATTTGGGTAGCTTAGGAGTTGTTTTTTATAAAAGTTTTTTTAGTCCTAAAATAAGTTGGATAGATTTTTTTAGTCGATCAGGCCTTTGGTTTTCAATTTTGGGACTTTTTTTTACAGTCCTGTCGATTTTCTATTTTAAAAATAAGTATAACCAGTTTAAAATAAGTAATGAAAATGAATTACAATAATTTACCTGACAATCCTTATCTGTTGCTAACTCCCGGCCCTTTGTCAACAAGTAAATCAGTAAAGGCTGCCATGCTTCGGGATTGGTGCACCTGGGACGAAGATTACAACCTGAAAATTGTTCAGGAAATAAGAAACAGGTTAACACTTTTGGCTACTTCAATGCCCGACCTCTATTCAACAGTTTTAATGCAGGGTAGTGGAACATTTGCTGTTGAATCGGTTATTGGTTCAGCTATTCCTTCTTCCGGTAAATTGCTGATAATTGCCAACGGAGCTTATGGCACGCGCATGATTCAAATAGCAAAAATCTTAAAGATCTCCTATGAGACCTATATTTTACCGGAAGTTAGTCAGCCTGATATTGATAAAGTGCGAAAACTGCTCGAAGAAATGCCCGAAATAACCCATTTAGCTATTGTGCATTGCGAAACTACCACCGGCATCTTAAATCCGGTACGTGAAATTACTGCATTGGCCAAACAATACAATAAAACCACCATTGTTGATGCGATGAGCAGTTTTGGAGGTATTCCCATGGATGTATATGAATGGCAAATAGATTTTCTTATCAGTTCAGCCAATAAATGTATACAGGGTATACCTGGGTTTGGTTTTATTATAGCTAGGAAAGATAAACTGGAACAATGTAGAAATCAGGCTCATTCGTTGTCACTTGACCTGTATGATCAATGGATAACAATGGAAGGTGGAGGCAAATGGAGATTTACTTCTCCAACTCATGTAGTCAGGGCATTTTTGCAAGCTCTTGTTGAATTAGAAGAAGAAGGTGGAATAGAAAAACGTTACGAACGTTACTCCCAGAGTCAGAAAATCCTTGTGGATGGCATGCGTCGGATAGGATTCTCAACACTTTTACCAAATTCAATGCATTCGCCAATCATTACATCATTCCTGTCCCCGGAAAATGAGAAATATTCTTTCAATGAATTCTATGATTTATTAAAAAACAATGGATATGTTATTTATCCCGGGAAAATATCAAACGGGGATACATTTCGTATTGGAAACATAGGTGTAGTCAATCCTTCAGACATGGAAAAGCTGGTAGAGACGATAGAAAGAATAAAATTTTGGAGAGATCATAATTGAATAGTTTCGTATTTGTAAACATATCTGTGCTATTACACAACTATTTAATCAGAATATAATATTGTATTAATTGCAATGTAATACATTAAACTTACTTTTGTATCGGTAAAAAAAGTATATGGTTTAAAAATAATAAACACAAATAGTAAACATTAAAGTAAACTCGATAAAGATGAAAATAATAAAAAATTCAGTAAAACTGACGATATTGTTCTTATGTATCCTTGTTTCTGCCAATGCTCAGGAGATATTGGTTGCCAATAGAATCGAAATTAGTGGAAGTGAGAGTCATAATAACACAACGGTTGCAACAGCTACAACTGTAAAAAGAACCTTTGAATTTGTGGCCTCTTCTCAGCTGCAATCTGTAGATAATGTAACTGACGATATGGTTGAGGATCATTTTTTAGGTTCTCAAATTGCCAAAAAGATGTATTTATTTAATAAAGACTACTCTTATAAAGTACTTCTATCGCCTGGTAACAGTGCTACAAAAACTGTTTTTCGCAAGCCGGAAATTTATTCATCTGTCAAAAAAATAGAACGCTATTTAAAAGATCGTGTAAAAAAACACAATCTCGACAACAGCATAGCATCGAGTGAATACGATAATGTGCTCAATATAGCTCTTAATATCCTTGATGAAAATACTGACAAATTTGAAGAGCGTTTAAAATTAGCTGCAGGAAATCCGGCTGAATTACTAAACATTTATCTCTGTGAAGTAAAGCTCGAAAATATCAACTAATTTTCTCGTCCTCCTTGTAACATTTCACTACAATAAACTCATAGTTAATGTATTGTATTACAAACATGTATAAAAGCACATGAATTGTAATAAAGGACTTTCTATGCTCAAATCAAAATTATATAACTAAAAATTACAAATATGCAAAAAATTAGTGTTTTTCTATTAATTCAGTTTTTGCTATTGTATGGAACTTTTGCCTATGCGCAAAATACTACCGTACAAGGAAAAATTGTTGATTCTAACGGGTTGGAATTACCCGGAGTAAATGTTGTAATCAAAAGAAGTGGCACCGGTACTCTTACTGATGGAGCTGGAAAATTCAGCATTAATGCTGAAAAGGGTGACATCCTTACATTTTCGTACGTAGGTTATGAGCCCAGCCAGATTATAGTTAAAAATCAGAGTGAAATTAAGTTGACATTGCGAGAGTCTGCTCAAGCAATCCGGGAAGTTGTAGTAACTGCACTGGGTATCGAAAAAAAGGAATCTACTGTTGGTTATGCTATCAGTGAAGTTGCTGGTAAAGAAATGGTAAAGGCTCGTGATCAGAATCCAATTACCGGATTAACCGGAAAAATTGCAGGATTGTCGGTTGGTGCATCGGCAGAAATGTTGAGAAAACCAAATGTACTTTTAAGAGGTGGTGAGCTTACATTGTATGTTGTAGACGGAGTACCTATTAGCTCGGATACATGGAATATAAGTCCAGACGACATTGAGACCTATTCTGTGCTCAAAGGACCTTCTGCTGCTGCATTATACGGAAGTCGCGCTATAAACGGAGCCATTCTGATTACAACCAAAAAGGGAAAAAAAGGGAAAAAAGGAATCTCTGTTGAAGTAAACTCTTCGAATATGTTTGATAATGGATTCCTTGCTTTTCCAAGAGTGCAAACCGAATATGGTGGAGGTGAAAATGAATTATATGCTTTTGGTGACGGAAAAGGCGGTGGACTGAACGATAACGATTATGATGTATGGGGTCCGAAATTCAAGGGACAATTAATTCCTCAATATGATGGACAATATGATCCGAATACAACTTATACCACTACTTTTCCGGGAGGTTATACCTATACAGGTCATATAAAGCCAACTCCTTATGTAGCTAGAGGAAAAAATAATCTGGCAGACTTCTTACGCACAGGATTTCAGACCACAAACAATATATCAGTTACCAAAAGTGGTGAAGATTACACTGTGCGTACATCAATCTCACATTCTTATCAAAAGAGTATCATTCCAAATATGGAATTGAATATTACCAATTTCAATATCTATGGTTCATATAATGTAAATAAACGCTTGTCGATTGATGCAAACATGAACTTCAACTATCAGAATTCACCAAATTATCCTGACGTGGATTATGGTCCAAACAGTTTGATTTACAATATGTCAATATGGACAGGAGCCGACTGGAGTATTAATGACCCGAAGATTAAGGGAATTTGGCAGGACGGTAAAGTAGGCATACAACCTATATTTGCAGAATACCAACGCTACCACAATCCTTGGGCCATGGTAAATTACTGGCTGCATGGGCACGACAAAAAAGACATCTATGGATACGCTACAGCGCATTATATTATTGACGATCATTTGAACATGAGTTTACGGTCGCAAGTGTCAACTTACGATTTGCTTCGTACCGAACAAATGCCGGTTTGGGCGCACCCATATAGCCGTGAGCAAAACCTGGGCGATTACCGCGAAGATAGACGTGCCCTGCTGGATAATAACACCGACTTGCAATTGAACTACAATTATTTACTGGGCGATTTCGTTCAAGTATCCGGACTTGTGGGAGGAAATTTAAGAGCATTCGCTTATAATTCCAGCTTTACATCTACCGATTATCTCAATGTGCCTGGAGTTTACACTTTCAGCAACTCAAGAAACGCTTTACAGTCCAATAACTTTAGTTCAAACATGTTGGTATACAGTGCTTATGCTTCAATGGACGTTGATCTTGGAAAATATGCAACTGTATCAGCAACAATGAGAGGTGATAAATCTTCGGCTATCATAAGTCGTAATGATACCTATTTCTATCCAAGTATATCAGTAGCCTCTCTTGTGTCTGATTACGTGAAATTGCCGGAATTTATTTCATCTTTCAAAGTTAGAGGCTCGTATGCCACAGTTCGCAGCGTTCTTACCAGCGAAACAATCGGTACATCTCCTTTCAATACTATTACAGCCCTCGGTGGAAGTGTTTCTAACGATATTAACGGATATCCGCTCGGTTACGGAAATAATTATGCTTCGCCTTATGGTGGTCCTACTTACGGTTTGAATTCTTCATACAGTCAGGGTAAACCATATAATAATCAGCCTGCTGCATATTATACCAATAACCTGACTTATCCGGATATTAAATCTGCAGTTCGTGTAAATTATGAGGAAGGTGCCGACATAAAGATTCTTAATAACAGGTTATCTCTTTCTGCTACTGCCTTTCAGTATATTGATGGCCCTGGAATTCTACAAAATGAAATTTCTTCAACCACCGGCTATACAGGTTACTATATCAATGCACTTAAAACAAAGAAAACAGGTTTAGAACTTTCGTTTTCGGGCACACCGGTGCGTGTAGCTAATGGGTTAACATGGGATGTAATGGCAAACTGGAGTACATTCAAAGATGTTTATCTTGAATTACCAGCCGGACAAGATGTGTACAATACATTTTATAAAGTGGGTGATCGTTTAGATAAACTTTATGGTTCGGAATTTTATAGAACTCAGGATGGAAAAATTATACACGATGCTGCTGGAAAGCCACTTGCTATGCAGGTGAATCAGTATATGGGTAATTTGAATGGTGATTTCCAATGGAGTTTCATTAATAAATTCACCTACAAAAATGCCTATGTTAGTTTCCAATTCGACGGAAATGTTGGTGGTGTTATGATAGATTATATGCATAATAAAACCATGCGTGGCGGTAGTAATATCGAAACAGTACAGGGAGCTTATGGCGTTGCCAGAAGTTTGGACGATCAGCATGCCGGTGACCCGAATTATAAGGGAGCTTACGTTGGTGATGGGGTAGTTGTTTCAAATGGTGTCGCTATTGCCTATGATTCAAATACGGGTGCAATTACAAATTATGATAAATTGCAATTTGCACCAAATACAAACGCTACACATGTACAGGATTATGTGAGTAAGTTTTATGGAGTTTCCGAAGCCAACCTGATGAGTAAAACGTATGCTAAACTTCGTGAATTGACTATCGGTTACGATCTTCCTCAGAGTTGGATTACTCCATTTAAAATCAGTAAACTTTCTATTTCCTTCGTAGCCAGAAACTTGCTTTATATATATGGTGACTCACGATTTAAAGATGTGGACTTAGACCAATATAATGGAGCAACAGGCAGTACTTCACTGCAATCACCTACAACTCGCAGATATGGTGTTAATATCAATTTAGTATTCTAATTATCAAATTTATTTGAAATGAAAAAAAATATAATATATCCGATTTTCATGTTTTTTGTTCTCATCTCACTGGCATCATGTAACTCCAGTTTCGATGATCTTAAACTAAATGTGAATCTTCCTAGCTCTGTGCCGCCATCATTATTACTTAACGGGGCATTGTATGAATTACACGACGCACCTTTTGGCGACGAAGAAAAAAGATGCCAGTATTTTTTGATCAACTATGATTACTATGGTAATAACCGTTACGATTTCGGATCGGGTAAAAACTACTATACAACTCTGAAAAATGTAATAATGATGCAGAAAGAAGCCATTAATCAGGGATTGCCGAAAGAAAATGTTTACGACGCAATGGCGAAGTTTTTAAAAGCCTGCTACTTTAGTAAGATGAGTCTTGAAATGGGTGATATACCTATGACGGAAGCATTGCAGGGTGTTAATAACCTGACTCCAAAATACGATTCGCAGAAGGAGGTTTTTATGCAGTCATTTGTATGGCTCGACAGTTGTAATACAGAACTCAGTGATTTGCAAAACAGAAATGACGGAGGAACATTGCAGGGGGATATTTACTACGACAATAATTTAGGCAAGTGGCAGAAACTTGTGAATACATTCCGTCTTCGTTTGCTAATGCATTTGAGCGATAAAACAGCCGATACCGACCTTAAAGTGACGGATCAGGTGGCTGCACTTCTTGGAAACCCGAGCAAATACCCGTTGATGGAGAGCACAGCAGACAACCTGCAGTATAATTACATTTATCCTACAAATACTTATCCTAACAATCCGGGTAGTTTCGGTTACGATGCCTTGCGCGACAATTGTTCGGATACTTATGTTGGCCTGTTAACCCGCCTGCACGATCCACGTGTTTACATAACCTGCGAACCGGCCAAGGCACTTGTCGATTCTATCAAATCTACGACTGACTTTAATGTGTTTCTGGGAGCAAATCCGGGTGAAGACCTTGGTAGCATGTATATTAAAGCTAACAGCGGAAAGTATTCCCTGTTGAACAGATACCGTTATTACCGGACTTATACCGCAGAACCAACACTGGAAATAAGCTATCAGGAAATGTGTTTCAATATAGCTGAAGCTATTAATCGGGGCTGGATTGCTTCCGGAGCATTGGGCAATGCGGAAGATTATTATAAAGCCGGCATTAAAGCATCAATGGCGTATTATGATATCCCTGAATCCGGCAATTTTAATGTACACTTCTTTAAATCGGGTGCAGGTATTGGCGATACAGATCCTTATGATGTGTATGCCGTTCCTGCCGACTGGAATAACTATTATAATCAGTTATCGGTAAAATATGCAGGAAATAATGCAACTGGGCTAACACAGATTTTGGAACAGAGATACCTTGCGCTTTACCGCCATTCAGGACTTGAGTCGTATTTCACTTACAGACGAACGGGTGTTCCAACGTTTGAGACTGGCCCCGGAACGGGAAATAGTGGACGTATAGCTATGCGTTTCCAATATCCAACGAACGAAAAAAATACAAACTCAGTTAATTACAGTGCTGCGTTAAAAGCACAAGGGTATGGCGATAATGATGATATTAATGGTATCATGTGGATTCTTAAATAAACTAACACTAATTATTAATTAAAAAAAATGAAATAATGAAAAAAAAATTTCTGCAACTTCTGATTTTATTCATGAGTATCACACTTATGGGTCAAACAAAAAATAAAACCCAGAACATTATTCTGGTTACAATCGATGGATTTAGATGGCAAGAGGTTTTTAACGGTGCCGACTCATCATTCCTTCATAATAAACAATTGGTGGAAAACACAAGTAAATACGAGAAAAAATATTGGAATGACAATCTTTCAGAAAGACGAAAAATGTTGTTGCCTTTTATCTGGGAAACGATGGCTGCTCAAGGTCAGATTTATGGCAACCGTACTAAGGGATGTTTTGTGAATGTAAAAAATCCATATTGGTTTTCATATCCGGGATATAACGAGATTCTTACCGGATTTGCTGATGAACGTATTAACTCAAATGAATTCGGACCCAATCCAAATACAGGTGTTTTTGAGATGATGAACAAATCAGCTGAATTCAACGGACGTATAGCAACTTTTGCATCCTGGGATGCATTTAATGATATTTTAAATGAAAAAAGAAGTGGACTTTTAGTGAATTCCGGGTTCGAGAAAGTTGAAGGATTAAATAATAACAACAAAATTGAGATCCTTAATGATATCCAAACCGCATTGCCCGACATATTTGATGGCGTAAGACTTGATGCTGTAACATTCAACATGGGTTTTGAATACTTAAAAGAAAAAAATCCCCGGATACTATATCTGTCCTTTGACGAAACCGACGATTTTGCTCATGGAGGAAAGTACAACGATTACCTGAACTCTGCTCACAATGCCGATGAATTTTTGAAAAAATTATGGAACTGGGTGCAAAATAATCCTGCATACAAGGATAAAACCACCCTGCTGGTTACGTGTGATCACGGAAGAGGCGAAGGACCTGTTGGATGGAAAAGCCATGGACGTGAAACAGCTCATTCGGATCAAACCTGGTTTGCAGTAATTGGTACCGACACCCCTTCGATGGGTGAAATAACAGAAGGACAATACTATAATAATCAATATGCTAAAACCATGGCAGCGCTGTTGGGCTTCGACTATAAAAACCAAAATCCTGTTGGACCTGCAATTGATTTAGTTTTAGGCAAGAAAGCAGGAGAGAAATAATATCATGCAATTCAAAGGCTCTGCCATAGAATTATATGAATAATTGGAAAGGATTAAACTGTGTATGTAAAAGAATAAAAACGATTTGTCAATTAAGTTTACAACAGAGTTTAATTTACTTTCTGAAATTGTGTCTTTTGAAGCAAATCACAATAGGGATTATTACGTTGTGAAAACATTTAAGGCGAGGCAACTCGCCTTTTTGTTTCAATAAATTTGATTTACAAATAGTTTCAAACAATTAAATAAAAATGAATTAGCTGTATATCTTTGTAGAGATACAGCCAATTTTATTTTCAATGTTACACGAATTAGTGTGCGGTGGTATTCCATTCTGCTTAATTAGAGGGACAAAAGTAATGAGATATTTCCAATTTTTTCTATAATTGAGAGTGTTTTAAAAATAGGAAGAAAGGGTGTAAATACAAATTTGCATGATAAATGCACTACATAAAAATAAAAAACCCTTATAATCAAATGATTACAAGGGTTTTGCGGTACGGACGGGACTCGAACCCGCGACCTCCGCCGTGACAGGGCGGCATTCTAACCAACTGAACTACCGAACCAGGTATTTATTGTTACATTGTTTTCTAATGCGGTGCAAAGATACTGCAAATTTTCATTTCTGCAATAGCTTTGAGATTTTTTTTGAAATTAACTCAAGACAATTTTTGCTGTATTCAAAAAAAAACCGGGTAGACGGAGCTGCGATATACCAAAATGCAACTCTAACCCGGATCATTATAATACAATAGATTATTATTGCTTACTTTTTGTTATTTCTTTGTCCCTCAAAACTCTGAAAACCTGAAAAAACAACCCTTAGGGTACTATAAGGAAACCCTTAGGGAACTATAAGGGAAGAGTTATGCTGTCTGTATAGTGGGAAAGTAGCAAAATGTCAGAAAATGGAATTAAAAAAAAAGCCTTGTATGAAGCAGGTTTATAACCTGTTCCCAATCCCGATAGCTATCTCGGGAAAGAAAGTTTTCAAATTCCAATCGGTTAAAAACCGATTTAATTTTCAGCACAAGTTCACTTCGTAAAACTTGCGCTATGCAGTGTGACCGCTGGTTTTGGAGCTTTTGTAAATTTACAAAAGTGGGTGAACGTTGTTTTTGGAATCACTGATTAGTTCTAGTTTGAACGAACCAGAGGTGGGAACATTGATCGTAACTGCTTGTCCAATTAAAAAGAGGCACAAGCATAGATAGAGTAGCATTAGCTTTTACATAATCTATTGATTTTAAAATCACTTGTCAAATGTGCACATTTAATTCAATCAACAATACAGAATTGAGAAAAATTTCCAAAATATATTTGAGCGCGCAATATATTGAGAGTATAAAAAAACCGCTTCAAATCTGAAGCGGTTTTTGTAATTATTTGTTGAAAACTGTCGAATCAAAACGGAAGATCGTCCTCTGCATGAGGAGGTGCTTGTACGTCATCAGGTGCCGGAGCTGCTACTACTGTGCTTAGTGCTTCAGTGTGTTCAGGTTTCTTACCAAGTAGATTAATGGTGTCAGCATAGATTTCTGTCGTGTAACGTTTAATGCCATCTTTTTCCCACGAACGAGTTTGAATTTTCCCTTCTACATACAATTGACTTCCTTTGCGAATGTATTTTTCGGCTAATTCTGCCAATCCTCTCCAGGCAACAATATTGTGCCACTCGGTACGTTCGGGAACCTGTGTCCCATTTTGCATTGTGAAACCTTTCTCGGTTGTTGCCAAACTGAAATTTGCCACAGCCACACCTTTTTCCAAATAACGAACTTCGGGATCTTTTCCGACGTTACCCACTAAAATAGCTTTGTTTACGGACATGATTTTAAATAATTGAAGTTAATAATGTATTAATTTATTGGGCGTAAAAATAAATATAATTTCCCATATTTTACACATCTATAATTAAATAAAATATAATTATTGTAATAAATATGTTATATATATTTAAAACTTCATATCATCCACCTTTAAAGCTACATTTCCTTTCACATTTGTTTGAATACGCAAGGCTCCTGGAACCAAACTTAGATTTATCACATTAAGATCGTTTAGCTTGCCCTGTAAAGTGACACCATCAATAATTGAGTAATTACTCATCATCAAATTGACATCTGTTTTCAGTTTTTCTAAAACATCTTTTATAGGATAAGTCAAATAGGGCGTCAACTGTTTAAGAATCAAACCATGCAATAACCAACTAGCTGATTTTGCTAATGAATTTTGAGTTTTTACACTGAACTCAGGATCCACAATTTCTACTGCCATTTTTGTTGGATTATAAATCATGTTTCCGCTAAAATAAATCCTTCCTTTTAATGAACCAATCACATCGGCAATAAAGATAGCTTTTCCTTCGCTACCGAAAACGGATAAATCAGTAATCGTAATAGACTTTTTCCCTTCTGAGAAAGTTTTGTTAATCAATTCCTTTTTTGCCATTTCCGAAATCTTGTCGAAGGTAATATCAGCACCAATATTCAAGTTGAATTGCTGAGCAGGTCGATTAATTTGTTTAAATGGTGGTAAGGTAACAGCAGCATTGGCAGCTGGTTTTGTTCCCATAAACGATTCTATTTGAGCATAAAGTGCCACTGCTAAGTTTAGTTTATTGCCGGTGGTAGTGAACGGTGATACATAAACATCCTTAGGTGTAATCCGTACCCAAACATCATTTTCGGCACTTACCTGACGCGGTTTTTGGGCTTCGGACCATGCCAATGAAATGTATTTTTTCAAATCGACCGCTTCAGCCAAAGATTTATCTATTTGATCGGAAATTAATTGATCGCAATGCGTAAGAGCCAGACTGGCAATTGGAGTAAGCGGAACACTGACACCTGCCATGTTCAATTTTGGTGTTTCTATCCATTCAAAACCCGATGACGCGGTTTTGGAAACCAATTTCCAGTTTTTATCTATGCTGATGGTTGTTTTATAAGTCAGGGCTATGCTGCCGTTTGCTTCGTAATAATCACCAATAGTATAACCGAATTTTTCGACTTTCCAGGCAAAACGCGACCAGACTTTGAGTGGAACACGATATTCAATCACGTTATTATTAATCGTAAACGTGAAATTTTGAACTTTCGACACCTTTACACTTAAGTCTTTGCCCGAAATATTTGTACCTTCAAAAATGATTCCATTCATTTTTTTGTTAATAGCCATTTCTAATTTCTTTACATCGAGTTCTACTTTCAAGGGTAGCTCTGATAACGCAGGTGCAATGTTGGAAGGTAAGTACGATTCTTTTGGTTTTTCAATTTGCAGGGTTTTACAAGATGAAAGTAATAACGCGATACACGCTATTGACAAGATAATGTTTTGTTTTTTCACTTCAGAAATTTTTAAAATAATTACTTGATAAATTCAACTGCAAAATTAACCATTTTTGCTGAGATAACTACAAAAATAACCTTAAAGAAAATGCTATTCCAACACTTGCCTGTTTTGTATTATTTTATCTCAACTTACACGCTATAGCTCATCAGTTCTTTATTGAAGTAATGAGAAATAAATAATGCCGTCTCAAAATTATAATATTCTTGTAACTTCTGCTTCCTTTTTTTTGTAGCATCTAATTCAAATTACAAACATAGAAATTTAAAAAGGGAGGAAGAATATTTTTATATAAACTCATTATTAGATAACGCATAAAAAAAGCCTGCTAATATTGAATTTAGCAGGCTTTTTTTATTGATTGTTATTATTACTTGAGTAAGGCAAAATCAATTACCTCCATTATATCGTTTACATAGTGGAACTTGAGTCCTTTCAGGTAAACAGGTTTAATCTCGTCAATATCTTTTTGATTTTCTGCACAAAGCACAATGTCGGTAATACCGGCACGTTTAGCAGCCAATATTTTCTCTTTAATACCTCCAACCGGAAGTACTTTTCCGCGCAAGGTTATTTCGCCGGTCATAGCCAGGTTTTTCCGAACCTTGCGTTTGGTAAAAGCCGAGACCAAGGCTGTAGTCATGGTAATCCCTGCCGAAGGTCCGTCTTTTGGAATTGCACCTTCGGGAACATGTATATGTACATTCCAGTCTTCAAATAGCTGACTGTCAATGCCAAAACTGTCAGCATGTGCCTTGATATATTCCAATGCCAACATAGCCGATTCTTTCATAACCTCACCCAAATTACCGGTAAGAGTCAGTCGGGGTGATTTGCTTTTGCTTAAACTGGATTCTATAAACAGAATTTCACCTCCTACCTGAGTCCATGCTAAGCCGGTTACAACACCCGGATATTCATTTCCCTGATATTTATCGCGGCTGTATCGGGCAGCTCCTAAATACGTTTTCAGGTCTTCGTCGGTCAATTCAATATTGTATTTTTCATCTGTTGCAACACGTTTAGCCACTTTACGCATTAAACCGGCAATTTGTCTGTTCAATTCCCTGACACCCGATTCGCGGGTATATGATTCAATCAATCGATTAATAACAGGCTTTGTCAAGATGAATTGAGAATCTTTCAATCCGTGATTTTCCAGTTCTTTGGAAACCAAATGACGTTTGGCAATTTCAAGTTTTTCTTCTTGTGTATATCCGCTGACTTCTATCAACTCCATTCTATCTAGTAGTGGTCGCGGAATAGTGCTTAAATTATTGGCAGTAGCAATGAAAAGTACTTTCGATAAATCGAAATCCACATCTAAATAATTATCGTGGAAAGCAGTATTTTGTTCGGGATCTAACACTTCGAGCAATGCCGATGATGGATCACCCTTATAATCAGTTGTAATTTTATCTATTTCATCGAGGACAAAAACCGGATTGGATGATTCTGCCTTTTGGATATTCTGCATTATACGCCCCGGCAAAGCGCCAATATAAGTCCGGCGATGACCGCGGATTTCAGCTTCATCATGCAAGCCACCCAACGAAACGCGTACATATTTTCTGTTCAGTGCAGTAGCAATTGATTTTCCCAACGATGTTTTTCCAACTCCCGGAGGGCCATACAAACAAATAATAGGCGATTTCATATCACCTTTAAGCTTCAGTACCGCTAAATGTTCCAGAATACGGTCTTTCACGGTCTCCATACCAAAATGGTCTTTGTCGAGAACTTTCTTGGCATTTTTAAGATTGAAATTGTCCTTGGTATATTCATTCCATGGCAAATCGAGCATGGTTTCGATGTAATTGAGTTGAGTAGAATAATCAGGAGAATGTTGACTCATTCTTTCCAACTTTTTCATCTCTTTTTCAAAAAGTTTGGCTGTCGATTCGGTCCATTTTTTATTTTTGATTCGTTCTCTGAAATCGGCAACATCCATTTCCGGAGAATTTCCACCTAATTCATTTTGAATGGTTTTCATCTGTTGTTGAAGAAAATATTCACGTTGTTGTTGATCAATCCCTTCTTTTGCCTTGTTTTGAATGGACATTTTTATTTCCAGCAACTGAGATTCCTTGTTCAGTAATTCCAGTAACTGATAACCACGATCCATAATTTCATCAATTTCCAGGAGGCGTTGTTTTTCCTTCACATTCAATCCGAAGTTAACGCATACATAATTTATCAAAAACACTGGATTTTCAATATTCCTAATAGCAAAAGCCATTTCGGGCGACATAGCACCCGAATCGTTGATTATATTTATGGCTAAATCTTTAATAGATGATACCAAAGCCAAAAACAAACCATCGTTCGGATCTGGTAATACATCTTCAACCAAATTTACTTTTGCCTTCATGAAAGGCTTAATGGTCTCTACTTCACCCAAATGGAAACGACGTTTTCCTTCCAGTATCACCGTAGTGGTATTGTCCGGCATTTCGAGGATTCGTACCACCTGTGCCACCGTTCCCATGGGGAAAAGTTGATCAATAGTCGGGTCATCAAGCTTTTTGTCTATTTGAGAACAAACGCCTATCAATAAATCATTTTCGTTTGCAGCACGTACTAACTTTAATGATTTTGAGCGTGCTACCGAAACCGGTAACAGAACTCCAGGGTACAAAACCATGTTCCGCAAAGGTAGAATGGGTAGTATATCTCCCGAATTCATATTCAATTCCGATGAACGTTCATCAAGAGAAATAATTGGAAATATATCGGACGAGCCCATCATATCTTCAGAAAATAAATTGTCAAAAGGGTTATTCATAGTTAAGCGGTTTTATACTGCCATTATGGCACAAAAGTGTGAAAGAATAATTTTGTTTCAAAACCAATAAATTTTAAAATGCTTATATCAATTAATTTAGCATTTTTTCAATTCTATGTTCAGTTCCTATTTCAATTGCTATGCCAAAGAAAGTTTTAAATTAAATTCATAAAATAATCCAAACAAGTGAAGAGATGTACCGTTCAAAGAATAGAATACAATATGAACCAACTTTGGTGAGATTGTCTGAATAAATTACAATTTAGTTGTGAAATAACTATCCGTTTTTTAATTGGTTTGTGAACTAAAAAATAGAGTGCTATATATTAGTTGTGAAAAAATATCTCATTACTGATTAGCAACTTAAAATTTTTTGATGTTTTGACCAAAAGCTTTGGCTGTCATTTCATCAACAGTAACACGCCAAACCTTTACATTCGTCAATGCAGGAATTGAATATTTAAAAGTGCGATCTGAAAACTTTTTCATCAGCAAGTTCATGACTTCTGTTTTTTCTGCTAAGTCTTCGATGAATGAAACAGAACCTTTACATACTACACTTTTTGATAGCATACTGTAACTACAAGCCACATCCGGATGTTGATATACTAATTTCCGCTCGGAACAAAAGGTTACACAAATCCGATTGTTAAGCTCTAATAATCTTAAATGTTTACCTTCCGGAGCTGAGTGTAATATAATTTCTCCATTTGAATACCCGAAATTCATTGGAATTACATAAGGTGTTCCATCGGCCTCTATCATGCCAACAAAACATATATCGCATTGATTAATAATGTTTTCTATTTCTATTTTATCGGTAATAAAACTGGTTCTCATTATTTAATTTTTTATTTACAAAAGTATAAAAAAATAGCCCATAAAACTAAGTATAAAATTATAATTTAATTTGCATTTTCTATTGATTATTTTTTTCCGCACAATTTTGTTGTATTTGTGCAAATATTTAATATCTTTGTACTAAACTTTTAAAAATACAATATGAAAAAATTACTCTTTACTTTCGCGCTTCTGATAGCTTTAAGTATTTCAGGTTTTGCTCAGGTTGACAAAATTGTTGGAAAATGGAAAACCATCGATGACAAAGATGGCAGTACAAAATCAATTGTTTATATTTTTAAAGCAACCAATGGAAGATTCTACGGGAAAATCGAAAAATTAATGAAGGAACCAGAGAAACTTTGTACTGAATGTGGAGGTACAAATAAAAATCAACCCATTTTAGGTATGATGATTATCAATAATTTAGTTGAAAAAGAAGGCAGTCTTACTGGTGGAACAATTCTTGATCCTAAAAATGGTAAAGTTTATAAATGTAATATTAGCCTTAACAAAGGAACTGATAACTTAAATGTACGTGGATCGCTTGATAGTGGCGGCTGGATTGGACGTTCACAAACATGGATTCGGGTAAAATGACAATAATTTGTTAATGTAAAAGAGTTTGAAATTTACTTTAATAATTTGGCAAAGCTGAAAAGGTTAAATAAGTTTAAAACGACAAAACAAACCCGTAAATATGTTGTACAACATAAAAATTAGCTTTACTTTTGTACTGTGTTTTTCATGGTATTAGATTTAAGGTTAATTTAAAGATTGGGTTGTCGTGAGACAACCTTTCTTGTTTTATACACTTTCACACCATGATTTCAATATCAAAACGACTATTTACTAGCACTCAATCGGCATTACCCAAAGCAGGAAAAACTGTTTGGTGGTTGTTGAAAATCATTTTACCCATCAGTTTGGCGGTGAGTTTGCTTCAGTATTGGGGTATTATTGCCCTTGTAGCTTCATTTCTTGCTCCTGTTTTTTCGCTTATCGGTCTACCCGGCGAATCCGCTATCGTTTTTATTTCCAGTATTTTTCTGTCGCTTTATGCACCGATTGCCATTATTGCCACTTTGTCGTTAGATATACGCGAAATTACAATTCTGGCACTTATGTGTTTGATTTCACATAATATGATTGTAGAGACAGCTATTCAAAGAAAGACAGGATCTTCTGCTGTAATAATGTTTTTGCTTCGTATTTGCACCTCTTTTGTGGCTGCTTTTTTACTTAATTTATTTTTACCGGAACATCTTGGATCAAGCCAATCCGTTCAAAAAAGTGTAGTGTTTGTAGATATTATTGCAATGCTGACTAATTGGTTGATTGTTACCAGTTGGTTAGTTCTGAAAATAACATTGATTGTAACAGGATTAATGATACTTCAAAATGTCCTAAAAGAATTCAACATATTAACTATTTTATCTAAACTATTTGCTCCTTTAATGCGATTAATGGGCTTATCAAACGATAGTTCATTTTTATGGTTTATAGCTCAAACTCTAGGTTTAACCTATGGATCAGCAGTTATGATTGAAGAAGTTGAAAGAAATGAAATTACACCTTATAGTGCTAATTTGCTAAATTATCATATAGCTATCAATCATTCATTATTGGAAGATACGCTCTTGTTTGTTGCTATAGGAGTTCCTGCTGGATGGATTATTGCACCACGCTTTGCATTAGCGATAATTGTAGTGTGGAGTGTACGTGTTATATTGATGCTTAATAAAATAATAAGAACTAAAAGAGCCGGGTTAAGTATAGATTCATCATTATTTAAAATTTAGAAACGACTTTCTTTATTAGATTTAATTTTAAATAAATGAACTATTCAGTATCTTTGCAAAACAAAGAGAGTAAATATGCCGAAAAAAATGTCGAATACAAAAAAAATGCTAATTGAAGTTGCACGTGGTCTTTTTGCCGAAAACGGTAAAAAGAATATTACCATGAATGACATAGCCGAAGCTTCGAAAAAGGGACGGCGAACCTTATACACCTACTTCAATAATAAAGAGGAAATTTACAAGGCTGTAATAGATAAAGAATTAGATACAATATTAGAAAAACTAAAAGTAGTGTCAAGTCAAAAAACTGAACCTGACGAAAAACTTACCAACCATATCTTAACTCACCTGGATGCTGTTAAAGACGTTGTAAATAGAAACGGTTCGCTTAAGGCTGATTTCTTTCATGATATTTACGAAGTAGAACGTAAACGTCGAAAAATTGATGCTAAAGAAATTGCTCTGATTCGTTCAATACTCTCAGAAGGAATTGAAAAAAATATTTTTAAACGCATGGATTTAGACTTGTCCTCCATCATTATTTTTTATTCTATCAAGGGTTTGGAAGTCCCTTATATCCGACAAAATATTAATTCTGATTTTGAAAAAAACAAAAACAGTATAGTTGAATTTATATTTATGGGGATTAAGAAAAAACGCATTTAAACTAACTGAAACAAGCTATTAGTTTCACGAGTAAACGATACAAATTTAATTAGTTGAATAGAATTGCAATTTGAATTTAATTCAAAGTAAAGTGATATTATTTATTTTAATTAAAGAAATAATTCTTTAATTAAAATAAATAACTACCTTTGCCGCCGAAATAAAAAACTAAAAAAGGAATAAATGGCGTTTGTAAACAACACCTTGATAGTGCGCAGAGACCTCATGTCGAAGCTGATTAAATTACATCAAGAGGGTACATTGGTTTCTGAAATTGACCGATTACCCATTACGATGTCTCCCAAGAATGCGCAAGCACGAGGTAGATGTTGTATCCACAAAGAACGAGCTGTTTTAAAGTATAAAATGCTCCCGATATTAGGCTTTAGTATTGATGAAGAAGACGATGAACTCACATCTTTATCAGTTTATGCCCAAAAAGCATTAGAACGTACTCAAACAAAAAAAAATATCCTTACTGTAGTGGATGAAGCATGTACAGCCTGTGTAAAAACAAATTATGTAGTAACAAATTTGTGCAAAGGCTGTGTTGGTAGATCATGTTATATGAATTGTCCAAAAGATGCCATCACTTTTATGGACAATGGACAAGCACATATCAATCATAGCAAATGTATCAATTGCGGTATATGTAAGGAGGCCTGTCCTTATCATTCCATTGTATATATACCTATTCCATGCGAAGAAGTTTGTCCTGTAAAAGCCATTCAGAAAGATGAAAATGGGATTGAACACATTGACGAAACGAAATGTATCTATTGCGGAAAGTGCATTAACGCTTGTCCTTTTGGTTCTGTTTTTGAAGTTTCACAGTTATTTGATATCTTGGCATCGATTAAACGAGGAGAAAAACTGGTAGCTTTACTGGCTCCTTCCATACAGTCTCAGTTCGGCAATTCGATAACAGAAATTGCAGATGCAGTTTGTCAAATCGGCTTCATAGAAAGTATAGAGGTAGCATATGGTGCAATGGAAACTACTAAACGTGAAGGTGCCGAATTAAATGAAAAATTGGAGAGGGGACAGCAATTTATGACAACCTCATGCTGTCCGTCTTATATTGAATTAGTAAATAAGCATTTGACCGAAATGAAGCCCTTTGTTTCGCTTACTAAATCGCCCATGTATTATACTGCCGAAATGGCAAAAGCTAAGTATCCTGATGCAAAGATTGTTTTTGTAGGACCATGTGTTGGAAAAAGAAAGGAAGTTGCAGATAACGAAATGATTGATTATATGTTAACTTTCGAAGAATTAGACTCACTCTTTACCGGTTTGTCAATCGAAATGCGATCAATGAAAACTGAAATTGAATGTGCACCAATGTCAGGACGCGGATATGCCAGAGCAGGTGGTGTTATTTCGGCCGTGGCGCAAATGTATCCTCAGTTAGGTGTAAAATCGCTTCAGGTTTCAAATATAAACAAAAAAAATATCGGTCTTTTACGAGCTTATGCCAAAGGAAAAGCGCCAGGGAATTTTATTGAAGTAATGGCTTGTGAAGGAGGGTGCATATCAGGTCCGTGTGGAAAAGTAGATTATGCACTATCTCAGAAGATATTTAAAAAAGCTATGGGAGAGGAGTAAAATAATTAATATTTTTTAATTTACAAAAAACAACAAAAATGAATTCCTAAATGGGTTCACTTGCTAAATTCAATTTATTGCTTAATTCTTCAACATACATTTCTTTATAAACTTCAAAGTATTTTTCTTCAATTCTAATTATTCAACAAGCTGAGAGCAAACCATAATAGAGGGGCCTGTCCGTGAAAATCACCAGTCGAAGTCGGGCTGTTAAGGTAATAATTTATATCAGTGCTCTGACCGGTGCCTACGCATACCTTTGACACCCTACCCTCCTCATCAATGTATTTCACAAGCGAATTCCACGCTTTCTGATAAACAGGGTTATATGTCTCTTTGGGAAGAATTCCCTTTTTTACACCTACAGTAATGGCATAGCCGAACATGGCGGTGCAAGATGCCTCCTTATAAGAATCCTCCTTAACGATAAGTTGCCTCCACATCCCATCTTCTGCCTGAAATTTTAGCAAGGCCTCCATCATCTTTTTATACCCGTTCAAAATAGAAGAATAATATTCATTCGACTGAGGAAGCTCAGATAATACTTCTGCAAGTCCGGCAGCGACCCAGCCATTTCCTCTTCCCCAAAAGAAAGGTGCATTTTCCCCGTGGTAAAATAATCCATTCGCCTGCTGTAGCTTATTAAGGTATGCATCGATTTCAAGGGCTGCCCTGTCGAGATAAACTTCTTTCCCTGTAGCCCGATATGCCTGAACCTGCAAACTACCTATCATCCAGATATCATCGATCCAAAATCTTGTCTGATTTGTCAAGCCATCTGGTAAAGGATCTTCCCATTGTTTATTTGCCATATCTATGCCCTGTGTCAGAAATTTAGCCTCTTTATTCTGAATAAACAATTCGAGCGGAAGGATACCGTATACATTTGCATCGACATGATTGGCCGTATTTAGTATTTTTTCATCCAAAACTCTTGAATAACGTTTAGATAGACGCTGAATGGTCAGTGAGTCGTTTAGCCATCCAGCCAGTTTAACTGCTCCAAAACCTGCACAAGCTTCGGCATAATGCACGGCAGTGCATTGTTCGCTTCTATACATCATAAAATCAGACCGTTTTAACAAATCTTCGGTGATCTTTTTCCCAATGACTTCAGGAGAGTTTTCTTCAGTCCAGAATGGTTTAATTGCAGTATTGCTTTTCTCCTTGGATGAAAGGGAAAACCAGGAGTGACAAAAAAGAATGATATACAAAATGAGCATTTTCATAGTTCGAATGATATCTTGCTGTTGTAGTTGATTTGCTGTTTTTTTTATGAGAATGAAAAGGTAAAAAATGCGCCAATCGGTAAAGTGATATGTAAGTTCTTTACACGCTTTTTTCAAATCTCCTTAGAAAGATGACTTAAAAAAAAACGAGGTCGGAAAAAAAACTCCGACCTCGCCAACCATTAACCTTAAATCTAAAACCAACTAACCTTAAATATAAAACTAATACTATTTCGTGATCTTCGACATATAAGTCTGTCCATTTACAAGAGCTTTTACGATATAAATTCCGCGACTAAGATTCGAAACATTGACGACCGAAGTGTTTTTTGCAGAAACCAATAAACGTCCTTCTAAATTATAAACATCTGCTTGTTTTACTAATTCACCCAGTTGAATAGTATTACCTGCACAATAAATCATAAGCGGATTTATTGTATTGTTGGTCAAGGCAGTATTTATTTCCGTCAGTTTGATATTATCAAGATAATAATTTGCCTTATTTGTATTTATCCCAATATCAAGAATAAAAGCATTACCACCTGCAAGATTATCTAATGTAAAATTTCTTGTTTCCCATGCATTAGCAACTCCAGCAGCTTGAATATCAATTACCTTTGTATCTCCCACATAAACTTCTGTATTTTTATATAAATTGTCAGTACCATCAAGGTTATTTAGATAAACATCAAATGTTAATTTATTGTAGTTTGCTAACACTTTTCCTGCTGGAAGTACAACATTCATTCTTAAAGCAGAATTCCAGTTAGTAGCTAAAATGTGAACCGATTTATTGGTTGCATCAGTAGGATTAGCTTCTACAGTTGCAGAAGCGTCAGTTGCACTCCATCGCCTCATATTTAAAATATCGCCATTTGTGTTCGATTCAAAATCGTTCACTGTAATAATGGGAGTTACTACGGGTATCGTTACTAACTCTACATCATCAATCAAATATTCAGTATTACTTTTTGATAATTTTAATATTAAGTTTCCTGCCGGTACAGGTTTTAACGTAGCATTTGCAAAAGTAAATTCAACGGTTTTCCAAACTCCAATTTCTGCATTACCCCATAACCCTGCCCAAGCAACTTCACCTATTTTTTCTGTTGCTCCAGCAGTTGTGGAATTCGGTGATGAAAAGATTTCCAACGTTGGATAATTGGTATCTGTACCCCCAATAATCAAATATTTTACCCTGATTTTTGAATACATCGTCTCTGCTCCGGCAGGAAGAGGTATGTTTCCAAAATAAACGGGAAGATAATTGGTATTAAGTACATGGAGTGCTTTTGCAGATGGATTGCCGGTAGTATAAGTATTAGCCACTACATCTAGTGACCCTGCACTCCACATAGCGGTTGCACCACCACTAGAACCGATTACGGCATCTTCAAAAGTAATTTTCGTTTGGGCAGACATAGCAATACTAAGACCCAAAATTGATAATAAAAAAGTAATTTTTTTCATAAAATAATAAATTAGAGATTAATAATTAAATGAATTAAAAAAACGAAAAAATTATTTATTGAAATACTTACCATAAGTATTTGAGTTAAATCACTTGTACATTAACGAGTTTATTAAAAAAAAATGGTTTAATAGTTGCTGAAATATAAATTATGTTTTTTCGAATATAAGTGAAATATTTTTCATTTAGCTAAACGAAAAGGAATTGTAACTTTTAAAGTTTATTATTGGAATTACTGAATAAATTAGGACTTAAAGGTTGACTATTTTAAAAGTGCTACAAATATATAAAAAAACAATATAAAAAAACAAACCAATACGTTACATATTCTCTTCAAATAGTTACAAATTTCATATAAATATATAAATTGTTCTGTTTTTTAAATCAACAGCCTCTAAAGTGAAACAAAACACAATTAATATCATATAATATGTTCTATATAAAAAGTGAAAATCCTTCGAGGTAATTTTACCTTCAACTTTCAAAATTTTAAACAACAGTCCCAGTCTTACACTTAACAATTCAAATATATTATTGTAGTTGATTTATTATTTTTTAATGAGAATGCAAAGGTAATGAATGCTCCAATCGGCAAAATGAAAAGTAATTTTTTTCATGATAATAATAAATTAGAGTTTAATAATTAAATGAATTAAAAAGTAAATATGTTTAAATTCTATTTCTCAACAATAAATTTTCGAACAGTAAATTGTCCATTCACCAAAAAAACTTTTAGAATATAGATTCCACTACGAAAATTATTTAAAGGAATTTGTACTGAATTATTTCTGTTCCCATAATTGAACAAACACTTTCCTTGTACATCAAACAATTGACAGTACTTCATGGTATTTTCAGATTCTACATATAATGATTCATTTGTAACGATTAATTTTAAATCGACCTCAGAATTGATAATATCAATTCCCGTTTTATTACTTTCGGTTGCTAATTCATTCAACAAACTAGTATAAGCTGGTTTAGGCATATAAGATGTATCAAAAATTAATGAATAATCAGACAAGTTATTTGTAAAATTCGGTATCCAAGAATATTTATCGGTAAAACCCCAGGTTACAAACGTTTTTGAATTTGGATTATCCAAACAAAGTCTAATCATCTTTCTATAATCTTCAGCCTGATAAGCTAACCATTTCGCCGGATCGGCAGTATAATTTGTTTTTAAAATGCGAATATCTAACTCGGTGATTATTACTTCGAGTCCTATGGATGCATATCGCTTTATGTTTTGATCCAGCGTACTGAAATTAATAGAATTAACTGTAAAGTGACATTGAAATCCCACTCCGTTTATTGGAATATTTCGATTTTTCATCCCAATCACATAATTATACATAGCATTCGATTTGGTACTTCCATATAATTCAGCACTATATTCATTTAAATATAGTTTTGCAGCGGGATCGGCACGATGTGTCCATACAAAGGCCGAATCTATATAATCGTTTCCAATCACTTGTTGCCAGATACTCGTTCGTAAAGTTCCAGTACCATCATTAAAAGGTTCATTCACGACATCCCATTGTTGTATTTTTCCTTTATAGCGTGAAACAATGTTAGTAATATGATTTTTCAAAATCGCCTGTAAACTTGCTCTGGTAAAAGTTCCATTCGCAGTTCCATTCGTTAAACCAGCATTTAACCATGTTGGTAATTGATTATGCCAGCAAAGGTTATGACCACGTACCTGTATCCCGTATTTCTGAGCATAGGCAACCAATTTATCAGCATTTGTATAATTAAAAACACCTTTTTGAGGTTCCATTGCATCGTATTTCATCTCATTTTCGGCAACAAGGATATTGAAGTTATTTCTCACAACCATATCATAAGGTTGTCCTGTATCAGCGTAAGTATAAAAAGCAGATCCAACTGCTGCCCCGATTTTTATACTATCACATTTATCTCCATAAAAAGATAATGATTGAGTCAACTGAGCATAAGTAAGTATTGCAAAAGTCAAAAAGCCAAATGTAAGTATATTTTTTTTCAAAGGTGTATTATTTTAAGTTTATAACTGATTTTGTCACTATTGGAATCGTGTGTTGGCATGTTGACTTGTGTTTTATTTCAATTCTATTTTTTTAAGTATTTATTAATAAATACAGAGCAAATGTAAGCTACGTTTTTAATTTAAAAATTATCTGTTTGTTACATATACTTACTATTTAGTTACAATTTTCAAGTAAGTATTGCTATTTTTAGTATTTCATTTCAATTTATCAAAAACGAGTACATTTATTCAATTTTTAGGATATCTTCTTATATCAAAAAAACAACGAAAATATAAAGCATAAATATAAAAAAATGTGTCTTTCACACTTGTTTAAATAAATAAACAAGTACGAAAGACACAAATAAAGAGATACAATTTTTTCTAAATTAAATCGTTATACTCCACTGTACGAACTAAATCCACCATCGACTGGTAATACTATACCTGTAATAAAGCTGGCAGATTCGGAACACAGAAATTGTACAGCTCCGTTTAGTTCGTTAATGTCACCAAATCGTTTCATTGGTGTTTTGGCAATGACTTTCAAACTACGTTCGGTCAGTGAACCATCGGGATTAATTAATACAGAACGGTTTTGGTCTCCGATAAAAAAGCCCGGTGCAATTGCATTAACACGAATTCCATCACCAAATTTCAGAGCCAAGTCAGTAGCTAACCATTGTGTGAAATTGCTGACAGCTGTTTTAGCTACCGAATAACCTGGAACACGCGTAATTGCCTGATAAGCTGCCATTGATGAAATATTGATAATGCAACCTTTTTTTTGTTCCGACATCACTCTGCCGAATACATAGCTTGGATATACTGTTCCATTCATGTTCAAATTGGTTACTTTTTCCCAATCTGCAATTTGCATATCGAAAAAGCTTTGTTCAGGTGCCAGGGTTGCACCGGGAATATTGCCGCCTGCAATATTTAACAATATGTCAATACGTCCCCATTTTTCTACAATTTCTTTTGAAACATTTTCCAGACTGGTAATATCGAGAACATTTCCCACAATTCCGATAGCTTCTCCACCTTCAGCTGTTAATTCCTGTACGCGAATATCTAGATTTTCTTGCCGAATGTCGATAGCCACTACTCTGGCTCCGGCTTTGATAAAACTTTTGGCTATGCTTCCGCCCAATACTCCTCCTGCACCTGTAATTACTGCCACTTTTCCTTCAATACTAAACATTTCGTTCATAATATGTTTTATTTTAATTCTTTATTATATCAATTTGTCAACTTATATAAAAATTATTTCTTCATTTCATTACTAACTGTTGCCATTATCCCCGAGACTTGTGCCAACGCAAACATGCGTCCGAGAAATGAGTAGCCGGGATTGTATGATTTGTCAATATCATCAAGCATTAATCTTCCATGGTCGATACGCATAGGCAAATTCGGGTTTTCACGTTCGAAAATGCGAACCAATTCAATTAGATGTCCCCTACCTTCCAAATGTGAAGCTTCCATAAAATTTCCATTTTCAGAAACATCAGTACTACGAAGATGCACAAAATGAGATCGTTTTGCAAATCGACGAGCTAATTCAGGAACATCGTTGTGCAAACCTGCACTCAAAGAACCTGCACAAAAGGTCAAACCATTATTCGGGCTGTCAACAGCTTTGAGTATCCATTCAATATCATCGGCATTCGTTACAATACGAGGTAAACCAAGAACTTCGAGAGGTGGATCATCGGGATGAATACAAAGATTGATTCCATATTGTTCGGCAGTTGGAATAACACTTTCAAGGAAATATTTCAGATTCTCGCGCAATTGGTTTTTATCAATTCCATGATACAAAGCCAATAATTGATTAAATAATTCAACTGGTTTTTGTACATCCCCTTTGAAATTTTCATTTACAAAACCTTGTGTTTTTACAATGATAGTTTGTATCAAGTCCTCTTTTTCAGCAGGGGAAATGGTATTATCCAATTCATGAACCTGTTTCATTTCTTCTAAAGTATAATCTTTTTCAGCTCCTGAACGCTTCAATATATAACAATCGAAATACGCAAAACGAATTTTATCAAAATACAATGTAAATGTTCCATCTTCACTTTTGCGATATAAATCTGTCCGAATCCAGTCAATAACCGGCATAAAGTTATAGCAAACAGTTTTTATTCCTGCTTTTCCGAGATTTTCAAGGCTTATTTTATAGTTTTTAAGCAGTTGTACCCGATCCGATCCTCCATATTTTATACTTTCAGTAACCGGTAAACTTTCGACAACCGACCATCTTAAACCGGCAGATTCGATATAATTTTTTAATTTAATGATGGCTTCCAATGTCCAGATTTCTCCATTTGGCACATCGTGTAAAGCAGTAACAATTCCTTCCACGCCAATTTGACGTAGCATATCGAGTGTAATCGGATCTTTTTTACCAAACCATCTCCATGTCTTTTCCATAAATCTAATCCTTTAACGGTTATTAGTGAGAAATTCAATTCTAAAATTCTTTACTTTTGCTTGCATTTCATCTTCACATTAGTACATTAGCATATTATCACATTAACATTTTGGCGCATTTTATTCTCTTCCACAAAAAATGTATCTCCAAGTACCAGAATTATTTTTTAAAGCTTTTTTAATAGCTTTTTTTGGGGGTTGTTTTCCTCCAACAGTAACGATTTCTCTTTGTACCCGTACTTGCACAATGCTGTTATCGTCGAAAGCAGTCATTTTATCAGGGGTAAGCGTAAAACGAACTTCTTGCATTTCTCCTCCTTTCAGATGAATGCGTTTAAAATCTAAAGTATTATGATTGACTTTTTCAATTTCCTGTCGAACAATGATATATAGACTCGTTGCAGTATAGTTAAATAATCACATAGTGTAAACACAATAAAAGATTATTAATAGAGCAAAGATAATGTAATATTTATGCATATTACAATGTCAAGACTACCCCATAGCATGATAAAATTACTATAGGGTAGTCTTGTTTTAGTTTATTTGCTTTACTTAAGTTCTCCGCTAAATCCTTTTCCGACATCTTCTCCTGCCAGTCCGTCCGCAAAACCTTTATAAGCTACTTTTCTTGAATAATCTTTTTTCCACAAACATGGAGAATCATCTTTAATCCAACTGTCTGCATCAGTCACACTCCAAATGGTGATGCCATAACGTTGCGCTATCGGTATATTTTTAATATACAATTCAGTAACCTTGCGATATATTTCTGCCTGGATTGTTTGTTGTTCCGGTGTTCCAGCTGAAGTATTTAACTTCACATCAAGTTCTGAGATTTTAATTAGCTTACCGGTAGCTGCAAGTTTCTTGAACATATCGGCCACCATTGTCGTATCGGTTTTGATACTGATATGCATCTGAGTACCAATTCCATCAATTTGAGCTCCATTACTTTCAATATAATTTACATATTCAATCAGCTTATTCAGCTTAATGGCGTTGCTTTCCAGATTATAATCGTTAATGAAAAGGGTATCATTTACATTTCCTGCTTCACGGGCATATTTGAAAGCTTTAACAGCATAATCTTTACCCAAATAATCTTGCCAGTAGAAAAGATCACCGGCATCTGAGCTTTTTCTTGTTCGCAAAGTGCCATCGTCAGCCAATGGTTCGTTAACTACATCCCATGCTTTCACTTTGTTTTTATAATGACCTACCATTGCATAAATCCAATTTTTCATAGAGGCATCGATGATGGTAGACTTTTCTGCATCTGTTTTTTCAGTAACAATTCCCGTGGTGACATCTATCAATTTAATATCATCCAAATAATATATCATGTCTGAAACAGTACCTAAATCGAAACTAAATTTCAACGTAGTAGCATTTGGTTGAACAATGGAAGATCCATAAATGACTTTTGTCCATGTACTACTAGTGGAAAACAATTTAGCACCATTTACATAAGGATAACCATTACTTAAACCGGAGAATGAAATACGTCCATTTCCGGCACCTTCGGATCTCATCCAGAATGAGAGTTCATAACTATGCCCAACAATTACATTAATACTTGAGGAACCCAATTGAAGATCCCAATCCAGTGACGAACCTGTTTTAGCCATAAGCTTTATTGCGTATGCTCCCTGATGAGTTGATTCCTGAGTAATACTTATCCCCTTTCCTGCATTTTGCACTGTCCAACTATTAAGGTTGCCAGTCTCCAAATCTCCGTTTGTGACAAGATTCGGTCCAACCACATCGGGTCCGATAAGTCCGTTGAGGTAACTAACATTTTGATTTTGATGCCATATCAATGTGTGACCAAATACTCTCATATTAGTTGGAAGTGTAGTAAATAATTTATCAACTTTCGTAAAATCTAGTCCCCCATTACCTTTTACCATAGCAGCATGTTTCATATCATAACCCACCGTTATAACATCGAAATTCTGATCCACTGTTTTTTTATAATCTGCATTTTGCATATACAAAGTGAGGTCAATTCCAACACCAAGCTGGAATGTTGCATAATTTTTCAAAGAGTCATAACGCAAAATTTGCTCCTGCAGTGGCAAAGGTATATCAGCCATAGTAGAACAAAGTTGTTATTTTTCTGCAATAAACATACAATTATTAACTAACATAATCATGACTAAAAGAAAATCATATTATTTTTTACTCAGTTACATTTGGAGAAATGCGACAAATTTGAAAAAACTTACGCATAGGATACTTCAGAGATATTTAATCTTTGAAGTGACAGAAAATATGTTTCTTATTTCAGGTGTATCGATTTACTAAAACAATTCCGCTGTACAGAAATAATATTTTTTATGTACAGCGGAATACAATTTCTAATCTTCTACAAAAAACGTATTACCGGTCACCTGAATCGTTTTTTGAACGACTTTTTTGGCTTCAATGGATTTTATATCGGGTTGTTTTCCTCCGACAGAAACGATTACTCTTCCTGCCCGTACTTGCGCCACGCTGTTATCGTCGAAAGCAGCCATTTTATCAGGGGTAATGGTAAAACGAACTTCTTTCATTTCGCCTGATTTAAGATGAATGCGTTTGAAACCTTGCAACGAACGGATGGGAACAGGATATTTTGAATCGGGTAAAGAAATATATAATTGTACAATTTCATCGCCATCCTGTTTTCCGGTGTTCTTTACATTCACGGCTAATTGAATATGATCTCCTGCTTTAATTTCGGTAGGAGCTTGCGTTAAAGCATATTCGAAAGTGGTATAGCTCAATCCAAAGCCAAACTCGTAAAGTGGTTCACCTTTAAAGTAACGATAGGTTTTGCCGGTCATATTATAATCATCGAAAGCCGGAATTTGGTCAATCGATTTGTAAAATGTTAGTGGCAAACGACCAGCCGGATTATAATCACCGAAAAGTACATCAGCAATTGCTGTTCCTCCGGCTTGACCTGGATACCAAGTTTCAAGAATAGCAGGAATATGTTCATTTTCCCAGTTGAAAGCTACCGCACTACCATTGAGCAATACCAACACGGTTGGTTTACCTAGTTTGTAAATTTCTTTTATCAACTCGGTTTGCGTAGCGGGAAGTTTAACATCCAGACGGTCACCTCCCGAAAAACCATCCACTTTCACTTTCATTTCTTCGCCTTCGAGCAAAGGACTTAATCCCATACACAGAATCACCACGTCCGACGATTTAGCTAACTCAATGGCTTCCTGTTTCAAATTGGGTTTAGGTTTACTCCACATCAAACGCATAATAGCATATTCGGTATTGTTTTGGAAGTATTCTACCCGGATTTTGTATTTTTTTCCGGCTTCGAGTTTCATCAATTCATATTCCTTATGGGGTTGATGAATATCATTCCATTTAGTCACCAGTTTATCATCCAAATATAAATTGAATCCCGAGAAACCTTCGGCACCGAGAGCATATTCACCACTGACGGTTGGAACTAATACACCCGACCATTTAGCTGAAAATGTATCATATTTCATATCGGGGAAAGGCGTTTTTGTACGCCAAACAAAGTCCAGATTGGCGTCTATACGATTGTGTTTGGATTTTCCTTTCCACTCGCTATTATTAAAATATTCAGCCTTCAATCCATGTTGTTTTAAGGATTCATCGGTATATAAATAATTCGTTGGAAGTGCTTCGAAGTATGGTAATTTGGCAGCCAACTCGCAACCTTGAGCAAAAACGACTTCCGAATTTGGGAGCTTTTCGCGAATTCCTGTTAGCGGTGTTTTCGGGTTAGAAGGAAAACCATTGTAGTTGCCAAGCAACACTTCCAAATCATTGGCATTTGGTCCTATAACAGCTACTTTTTTCAATTTTTTACTGAGTGGAAGCAAGTTATTATCGTTTTTGAGTAACACAATCGATTTGCGTGCTGCGTCCAGGGCCAATTGTTGATGTTCTTTGCTATCAACTACCGAATAAGGGATTTGAGTGTATTTCACATCTTTGTCAGCATCAAACTGACCGAGTTTCATTCGTGCCAATATTAACCGTTTGACTGAAATATTTATTTCCGCCTCTGTAATCAATCCTTGTTTTACGGCATTCACCAAAGCCGGATAACTATCGCCACAATTCAAATCTGTTCCGGCTTTAACGGCCATAGCTGCTGCTTCTTCGCGGGTGTTGACCACGTGATGCGCTGTTTTTTCATAAAAATCACGTACTGCCCAACAATCGGAAACAATATAACCTTTGAATCCCCATTTTTCGCGCAGCAGACTTTCTAAAAATTTATTACCGCAGCAAGGTGCTCCTTTTACACTTTGATAAGCACACATCACTGAATAAACGCCGGCTTCTTTCACCACTTTTTTGAAATGCGGTGTGTAAGTTTCGGCCATATCACGGTCGGTTGGCCATACGTCGAAAAAGTGTCGGGTTGATTCCGGCCCGCTGTGTACTGCAAAGTGTTTGGCAGTGGCAATCAGTTTATAGTACTTTGGGTCATTCCCTTGTAAGCCTTTTATATAAGGAACAGCCAGTTCTCCTGTCAGATAAGGATCTTCGCCATAGGTTTCCATGCCTCGTCCCCAACGTGGATCACGAAAAATGTTGATATTGGGAGTCCAAAACGTCAAACCTTGGTATATTCCACGCTTGCCACGTGAAACATACTCCTGATGTTTAGCTCGCGCTTCGTCCGAAATGGCATTGGCAATGTTGAACATTTCGCTCGTGTCCCACATCGCTCCCATACCGATAGCTTGTGGAAAAACAGTAGCCAGGCCTGAACGTGCCACACCATGCAAACATTCGTTCCACCAATTCATGGCAGGAATACCGAGTCGGTCGATAGCCGGAGAATCATAGCGCATCAAGTTGACTTTTTCTTGCAAAGTCAAACGAGACAACAAGTCTTCGGAGCGTTGTTCAAAACTCAATTTGGAATCTTGATAAGGCAATTTGCTCTGTTGTTTGCAACAAGACAAGGTAAGCAATGTGCAACCAAGCACAATAAATTTAGAAACTTTGGATTTTTTCATGCGTATTTTTATTTTGTATGTCTGTATTTTTTTCTACTATTTAAATCTGGAGGCAATTAAAACACACCTCATAAGTAACAAATATCTAAGGTATTTATGTTCAATCCCGCGGGGTTGGTATTGCGAATGCTGATCTTCGATTCACAGTTAATCCCTTCGGGCTAAAGACCTTTTCGCAGAACAATCTTCTATCAACTATAAACTGTCCACTGTCCTCTTACTTTCCGGTGCTCCCAAATAACTCGGTTTCACACCACCCATATCCAACACCAACTTTTGCAAAACTATCCCTGCATCCAACACCCGGAACCGAATATTATGCAGTCCGGACGTAAAAATTTTAAACTTGGTAGTAGATCGAATACAATTATCGGCAACCCAGATTCTCCATTCTGCTTCGGTGTAATTTTGATTGAAATTTACGATTTGTTCTTTGCCGCCATCCATCGATACAGCGTAACTTAATCCTTTATTCTCGTTGTATTTCAAAGTTGGTGAAAGAAAAAGTGTGAGTGTTGCTTCACCGGTACTTTGTAAATAAACGTCATACTCCAACGCCACCGAATCGTATTTATCAGGGGTCACTGTAACCGGAAAAGTTGTTATGGCTGAAAGGGTTTTTCCTAAATTTGGAATTACCTTCCAACTTAGCTCCGAAGTGTTTTGAATTTCAGAATAATGTTCGGCTTCGATAGATACATAACCGTTACTTTCGGCAAAAGCAGGACGCTTTACTACGACTGATTCACGTTTCATCGCTACAATTTTTACCGCGAAAGTTTTACCTTTTGTATCCGAAACTTTTAAAAGTGAGTTATGTTTTCCAACCTTTATTTTAGCCCAATCGATAGAAATCCAAATACGTTCGATTGCCTGAACCTGTCCTTTTTTACTGGAAACCTTCAACCAATTTTCTTTAGTTATTACCTTGTAATCGAAGGGCGATTTTCCTCCATTAAAAATATCAATATAATAGCTTTGATTGCCAAAAGAATCAAATTCCGGCAAAACAATTTCATCTTTATTTTGTGAACAGAATTTTTCGGTTTCTTCCACCGTCAAACGCATATCTGCCTTTTCGGGTACAACATTTTTTTTTATATCGGGCATCACTTGCACATTCGGTTGTTGCCAATAGGTATAACCGATATGAGTCTGAGACATCATATGATTCCATTTTCCATTGGCAATTTGCATGTGATATCTTTTTGTAAGAATGGAATCTTTTTCGAAAAGAGTTTTCACGCGTTGAGCCATCCCATTGGTATTATTTCTGCCTTGTTGGGCAAATAAATGATTTTGAGCAGCAACGATATACAATTCGTTCATATTAGCACAAGCCTGAATGGGGAACATAATCAGCTCATCATAAGCATCATGCATTTCAACAGGTAATTGATTATATATTTTCTCAGCTCGTTCTGCCAATATGTTGTAATCAACTACAATATGATCCGCTTCGCGATAATTTACCAAACTGTAAGTTTCCGGAGTCAGCAATTCCGGTTTCCGACGAGCGTTATATTTCGTATAAAGAGCCAAGAGTTCAGCAATTTCAGAGGCATGTTTTTCTCCAAATTGCTGTTTACACCAGTTTACGGAATGTTCATTTAAATTACCGGCATTCCATTTTTGTGGATTCCAGGCATAATCGAGGAAAAATGAAATGGGATATTCCATAGGCTTGATATCGCCCACATTCACTATCCAGAGTTTATTCACACCAAGTTCGTAAGTTAAATGCATTTGTTCCCATGTACGTTCAATTTGAACGGTGTTCAACCATTTATAATTCCGCGGATCGCCCACATAATCGAAATGATAATACATGCCATAACCGCCTTTGCGTTTGGGTGCATCAATAACAGGCAGTTTGCGTACATTTCCCCAATTATCGTCGCAAAGTAAAAGCGTAATATCATCGGGGACACGCATTCCTTTGTCGTAATAATCCTGTACTTCTTTGTACAAAGCCCATACTTGAGGAGTTTCCGAAGCATCTTTTTTAGATATATCAGAAATAATATTTCGTTGATCGGTGACTATCTTTTCGAGCAATTGAATATTGCTTTTTTCGCTCATAGGTTCGTCACCATCGCCACGCATGCCCACAGTTACGACACTTTCGTTAGAACCAAGCCGTTTAAAACCATCTGTCCAGAATTTCTTCAAAACATCGGGATTCGTATCGTAATTCCATTTTCCTTTTCCATATCGACTCCATTCCACATGTGCCCTTCCCATCGGTTCGTGGTGCGAAGTTCCGATTACAACGCCATATTCATCGGCAATTGTCGCATTCATCGGATCGTCATCATAAAAAGCTTTCCCCCACATAGCAGGCCAAAGGAAATTTCCTTTGAGTCGTAAAATCAATTCAAATACTTTTTCATAAAATTTATGATTGAAACCTCCAAAATTGCTGACACACCAATCGGTCAAAGCAGGTGCTTCATCGTTAAGAAAAATACCGCGATATTCCACTGCAGGTTCACCAGCCGTATAAGTTCCGCGATTTATACTAATATTTTTATGTTTATATACCGGAACATCAGCCCAGTAGTACCATGGCGATACACCGATTTGTTCCGATAATTCGTAAATGCCATAAATAGTTCCGCGTTTATCGCTTCCGGCAATTACAAGAGCCTCATCAACACCAGGGAAGGGATTTAATACTGTTTGAATAATAAACTTCTCACGTTTACCAACAATGTCAGCTGTACTTATTTTGGCTGACTTCAGAAGTTTATCAATAAATATACTCTTTCCTACAGTACCAATAACAAGTAGTTGTTTGTTCTTTGGAACAATATTTTTAAACAAAACGGGTAAATCTTCTGAAACTTTCTTGATATCATTCTGCAAATCATTCACAGCATGAAGTACACCACGATCATCCATACTGTCGACCAAAAATGGTGCAGATTTTCCTTCGTTTACCAAAACAAATTGATTGCTGGCAACCTGAAAATTAGAAAAATATTCTTGAGCAAATGAAAACTGAAGTAAGCTGAGAAATAGAAAACAGGAGATTGAAATAGTGCGTCTCATGGAATTTTGATTAAAATCCGGCTAACCCCTTTATCGGGTTAGCCAGATTTATTGTTAAATAAACTCTTTAATAATACCTAAAAACTTACCAATGATAATAATCCAAAACAGGTATTATCAACTTGAGAAAACTAATTCTTAATATCCAGGATTTTGATAAGCAGCTTTTTCTGCATCGCTCATGTCTAATCTATCAATTTGTCCTTGAGGAATAGGACGCAGATAATGAATCGCCTTGTTGATAGTACGAGTAAACGTTTTGGCAGAATGGGTTCCCGCATCAGCGATTTCGTACGTACCGGCAATTTCTTCCCACTTTTGTGTACGCACCAAGTCGAACCAGCGATAACCTTCGCCAAAAAACTCGCGTGAACGTTCAGCCAGAATATAATTAATATCTATCGTAGCCGGAGTAGCATCAGTCATAGCCTGACTATGGTCTTCTACTTTAGCCGTATTGTCAGCATTGCTAAAGCTCCATTTCCCGGCTCTTGCACGAAGCACATTGACCAGTTCTCTTGCACTTTGGCCCGCTTTAGTGGTGGCACCTTTTACAGCCGCTTCGGCAGCTACCAGGTAGAGTTCAGAGAATTTGGCGATATCAAACGGACGACAGGTACTGCCATTCGGGGTTCCTAATCCGGTACCATTGTCGGTACGATACGTTCCAATTTTCCAAAGTCCCGGAAAATACTGTCGGTTTATACCGCTTGGACCAATCACGTAATCTGCTCTTCATGGCAATGCATCAGCACTAACATTACTTGCCCTTATTTATCAAATAATCAATGATTATTTTTTAGTTACAGCTAAACCATCTGCAAAACCTGCATAAGCGTGTTTACGGCTATAATCCAATGTCCAAAGCCCAATAGGTTCACCGGCTCTCCATGAAGAACTTGTCGGACTATCTGTTGTTGCCCACTGAGTAATACCATAACGCTGTGCAGGGGGTATTAATTCAAAGTAAGCCGTCATTATTTCCTTATAAAATTCAGACATCTGCATTAGTTGATCATTGGTGACTTCTGATGTTTTTAGATTTGCTGAACTTCCTGCAGGTCGAATTCCCATATCTAATTCGGATATTTTTATAAGTTTTCCAGTAGCAGCTAAGTTTGTTAGCATTGCTCTTATGCCTTCAATTGTACTTGAACCCAATGTAACATGCATTTGAGTCCCAATACCATCAACCTTTACGCCTTTTGTTTCAATATAATTAATATATTGAATAAGACCCAGGCATTTTTTCTGATCTGCATTTTCCAAACCATAATCATTGATGAATAATTTATCAGTTGCATTACCATATTTACGAGCATAAGTAATAGCATTTACAGCATAATCCTTACCTAAATAATCTTGCCAGTAAAATTCGTCAGAAGCCAAAGTCTTACCTACACCAGTTTTAAGTTGTGTTGGATCCGGATAATCTGACATTGGTTCATTCACTACATCCCATGCTTTTACATAATCTTTGGTAGCACCAAGCATCCCTGCAATCCAAGTCTCAAGGGCTTTATCAATAATAACCTTCTTTTCAGCATCAGTTTTAACAATGGTCGTTGTACCTGGGTTTGGATTCCAAATCTCTACTTTTGCATTATCAAAGTAAAAAGTCGTGGCAGTTTTCCCAAGATTAAACGCAATAGTATTACAAGCATCTTGATTAGCAGTTACTGTGATTTCTTTCACATAAGTTGTCCATTGAGGAGTAGAACTAGGTGTGCCAAAAAAGTCGTAAAACTTATATGCACCAGGTGAAGTGTGAGCTTGAGTTGAATATGATGCATTAACATCTGATTTAATATCCATGGTCAGTCTCAACTTATCACCGGTCTTAACAGCTTTACTAAAAGTGAAGAATATTTGACATTCCCAATCATTAGCTCTCACAGTAGAGTTCGTAATTGTTATCGCTCTCCCTATTCCATCTTTACCACCGCCATCTGCAGTAAAAGCTCTTACAGCAGTTGAACTATACGAGTAGTTTGAAGCAACATCAGTTTCAAAATCTTGGGCCCAAAATGGATCATACCTCGGATCAGAATTACCGGAAACAACTGTTGGTGCTATAATGCTATTCAAATATGTTGCGTTCTGGTTTGCATGCCAACACAGGGTATGACCAAAAACAGAAGTACCAGCAGCTTTAGCTGTAGCTAAAAAATTAGTTACATTATCCAACGCTAAACTCCCGTCAGCTTGAACAACAGCCCCGTGTTTCATTTCATATCCTGCAGTAATTTCATCAAAATTACTGTTTATCAATCTGTATACAACACCTTTTGAGTTGTAATCAGATAGAGATACACCAGCGCCTAATTTAAAATTGGGATCAGTCGCGCGGTTTATGTATGATTTCAACACGTCATAATCATTCAAGTATTTTACCTGAGCACTACTTTCTGGCTCAACAACCTGAAAATCAAGCATGCTTTTATCTGCACATGATCCTAAAAAGATTAAGGAAAGCGCTGTCAGTATTAGTTTATAATTATATTTCATATATATCATGATTTAAATGATTAGTTTATTTATATGAAGGAGTAAATGTTTCCATCTTAACTCCCCGGTCGCGTACAACAAGAGTATCTGTTGTGTTAACAGTATATTTGTTGACTACTGTGGGTAAATGCAATTTTGGGTAAGTTGTTTCCACCTCATATACTAGCTGGTAACCTAAATACAAAGCATTTCTATCTTTGTTACCCCAACTATTCTTTTCACCTTTCTTTATAAATTCACCATTCCCTGTAGCAATAATGTTGTATACTCTTACTGAGTCATTAACTTGAGACGCTGTATAAGCTGGCGATATTGTGCATTTTTGGTCTTGAGTAAAATTTATTTTGACTTTCAATCCTAATTCTGTACCTAAGAAATTCTTATGATCAGAAACTGGGAACTGAACACTTGACAAAGATTGTGTAGATAAATTCACTACTTCATCATTTTCAACATATTGATTATGACGAACCTTTGTAGTATCGGCTGCAGTAGTTGAAGAAATTACATCTTTCCCACGACGCAAATAATTTGCTTGCCATGGATTGATGTATTTTACACAATAAAGAACGTAGTCTTTAGGCAGAACATCCCAAAGTGCAGAATTACATCTAGCTGCATTTGTAACTTTTGGCACACCGGAAAGTATCGAATCTGCGTTAACAACATTTGTCATTCGCAATGGAATCACATAGGTATTCAGTAGTGAATTGTTGTCTGCAAAGAATGCATCAGTCAGTTGTACGTCAACGGCTCCCATTAAAGAATGATCCAAAGATATTTTGTTACTTCCCAATGTATAATAGTTTGCGGGCATCGCCTGGACAGCCGAACCACCAGCACTGAAGTACAAATTGTTGCACAATGAGTTGTCTACAACAAAACTAATATCTATCAGTTTTTTATTGGCATATACACCTCCCATGGTGGCATATATTTGACATTTATGCTGATTGTCAAGACTGGTGTCATACGTATCCTCACCCAGTACAATAGTTCTCACCGGGTACTGGTACGCAAAAAACGTAGTAGTGTAATCAAAATTCGGAAAATTTACAACTTGGTTTTGACAAGAAGTAACTAAAAGTGCAATGACTCCAGCACACAGTATAGATAATAAATTAAACTGTTTCATGTTTTAAATATTTTTCAATTATTATTCTGGCAAAATTACCAGCCCAAATTCTGTTGCAGTTGATTCCATTTCTGCGTTTCACTAAAAGGAATTGGGCCATAATACATATAATCCTTATATGTTCTTGGTTCAACGTCCACTGGAGTATATTTCAACGAACCATCAGCCAGTTTATCAATTTGCAACCCCTTTGCGGTCTCATTTAAATTTACTTTCCAACGGCGCAAATCATAAAATCGTTGATTCTCGAAACATAGTTCCAAACGTCGCTCATTTCTGATAAGTTCACGCATTTTTGCCTGATCTCCTTTAATACTCTCTAAGTAAGCATCGCCATTGCTGGTACCTACACCTGCTCTTGTTCTAATAGCCTTTATTATGTCATAAGCACTATAGTTGTGAGTACCTTTACCTGTAGGTCCATAAGTCTCATTAGCAGCTTCAGCGTAAATCAGGAATATTTCCGTAAAACGGATACGTGCTGTGTAATGATATTGAGCAGTATTATAATTCGAATTAGGATTACAGTCTGAACGTAACAATTTACGTAAATAATAACCTGTACGAGTAGATAAACCATTATCCTTATTGATGGCATCAGAGTTTGTACCATAAGTTCCTGTAGTGATAACAGTACTACTTGGACCTTGTGCACTTCCATTAACAACAATATATTTAGCTAAGCGAGGATCCCGACCACTATAAGGAGTTGTCTGTACATAACCGCTTGTTAAATCCGATATAGGATAGCCATTAGCCATTGGGAAAGCATCCACCAAGTTTTGAGTTGGATTAATGCGTCCTTTACCATAGATAGAAGGTGGAAAATTGTCTTTTTCCAACTGAAGTCCACCCGCTGTTGCACTATTATCTTTATCACTTCGCCAAATAATTTCAGGCGGGTTAACTCCCGAAGCTAAATTTGAAATCTCACTTGTGTTAGAGTACCAGGTGGCTCCGGTTGCTGCTAATCCACTTATCCCATTGATACGATCGAGTACAATAGCAGCATCATTCGCAGCATTATCCCAGGTTACGGTAGTACCTGCGCTATATGCAGGGCTGGCTGCCAACAAAGCAACCTGAGCTTTGATAGCCTCTACTATACGACCGGTAATACGTCCTCTCATTATATTCCCATTTACACGGTTGTAATCACCGGCATTCGTTATTCCTAATGCTTTATATTTACCTGGAATATCTGCATCGCTTACATCACCATAGTCCAGAGGCAGAAGTTGAAGAGCACTAGTTACATCATCGTTTATTTGCTTTACACACTCTTGAAAAGTGTTTCTTGGCACATTAAAATTCGATGTTGGTGTTTCTGGTGATGTAACAATAGGCACACCCAATAATTTACCCTCAGCCGTCCAGCCACCATGTGCTTTTAATAAATAGTACATTTGTAGTGCACGTAAACCATAAGCTTCACCTTTTAGACGGTCATTATACATGGTACGTACAAGTGTGTCTTTTGCCCAAACTACCTGATCAACATTTGCTATAAATAAATTCAAATATTGAATTGCATTTCTGCGATATTGCCATTGTGACATTGGGTCGTTATTTGAAGACCAAGAACCAGTAGCCATTTTTAAATAATTGCTACTATTATCATTCGTTACCGCATCATCTGTTGCCGCATCACTGTTTGGCGTTGATGAATAAGGTAGAAGAATATATGCATTAGCTAAAATACCCTGAGCATATGTGGGTTCTTTATACATGGCATCGAGTTGTCGAATATTCTCGATAGCTGGTGTGAAAAGATCGTCACAAGCTGTCAACAGAGGTATTAGAACCAAGAGTTTTATTATGTTTTTCATAACTTTAATTCTGTTATTGTCTTATACGTTAAAATAATAATTTAAAACCGATATTGTAGAATCGAGTCTGAGGAGCACTTGTTGTGCTAAGTTCCAATATTTTACTCTCTTTTGAAAGAGTTAGTAAATTTGAGCCACTAATATATGCCGAGATATCGTGAACGACGAAGTTTTGCAACATCTTTTTAGGAAAATCGTACGTTATTTGAACCTTAGCAATATTGAATCGATCCGTTTTATACAGCCAAAAATCTGAATTACGGAAGTTGTTATTTCCACTTTGCGTTGTCAAGCGAGGATAAGTTGCCGTTTCTTTTGTGGCCTCTGTCCAACGATTGCGAACAACTTCAGAGTATTTGTTATCGCCATACACCCAATAATAAGAACTATTTTTCAATGCTACAGCTCCAAAACCACCTGTGCCTAAAGCAAAAAATGATAAGTTTTTATATTTAATCGTAAGGTTAACACCCGTAGTTAAAGGTGCACCATACCATCCACCTTTACCTAAATATACTTCATCTTTTTCATCGATTATACCATCACCATTTTGATCCTTATATTTGATGTCTCCTGGTTTAACTATACCTCCAAATTTTTGTTCAGGAGAACTTGCTACATCAGCTGCATCTTTGAAAAAGCCTAAATTTTGTAATCCCCAAACACCATCAATAGGACGGCCTTCGCGATATTGATAAGCAAAATCATGATATTCATCTCGTTTAGTAGCTTTAGTTTCATAGTAAGTGGCTGATAGACCTAATGAGAAATCAATCTTACCGATACGTTTATTTAAATTAATATTAAAGTCGAAACCATTCCGTTTATTATTATTAAAATTCACATATGGTATGAATGAAGCAGTAGGATAGCCTGTGCTGAAATAACTTGGATATATAGTTGATGGTTGAATTATCATTCCCTCCATAGAATTGATGAAGAATGATGCATCAGCTGTAATCAGATTTTTCAACAACGAAGTTTTTACATTTACAGAGAATTCTTTTCTCTTTACAAATGTCAAGTCATTATTTTCCCAACGAACCGCATTAGTTGAACGCTCAACTGCACCATCATACCATCCCCACCATGCACCATTGGCTTGATTATAATTTGAACTATATAAATAATAATCTCCAGATGCAGACGTAATGTCCATATCAGTATTTAAAATGCTTCCTGATGCACTCAAAGTTAAATCATCAACTACTGTAGAATTTGCAAGGAAATTTTCTTTGTTCAATTTCCAGCCTAAAGTAAGAGAAGGTGACAATGCATTTCTGTGACCCTCAGCCAACTTAGCTGAATGAACTTCGGCGGCACCAAAGTCAACAAAATACTTATTTTCAAAGTTGTAACTCAACTGCAAACCAAGGTTGGCATTACTTGTTCTATGGTAAACCTCTGATTGAGTTTGTTGAAAACCTGCAGCAACTAATGTAGCAGAAAAATTATGATTGTCATTGATTGTAGTCTCATAATTTAACTGACTAGAAAATTCAATAGTTTGTTTATCGGAAGAACCACTTATATTCTGAACTCCTGATTTTTTATCTAAATTATACTTTGTTAAACTTGCAATTACATCCATTCCATTATAATTGGTCCAAGTAGGAGAAAAAACGGCATAATTATTATCGTATGAAGTGGTATAAGAAGTAGCGTAATCAATAGCAAATTGAGTACTGAATGTTAGCCCTTTCAATACTTTCACTAAATTAATATCAATTCCGGTGTCAAACTGAAACTGACGACTCGTCCACATGCTACGACCAGCAGCATAGTAGTCAGCAAATATATTTGTCTGATCTATCTGAGTACCTCCTAAGAAATATTTTCCACCAATTATATTAGCACTATTATTAACTAAAGTCAATGAATTTACATCGTTACTTTCAATTGAACTTAGAGGTATTAGCGGAGACACACGATTGGGACGTAATGTTGAAGCGGCATTCCAATAATTACCTTTAGCAGTAAGCGAATTATAAAATGTAGCATTGGCATTTACATGCGCCTTAATATAAGGGGTTATTGTTAAATCAATATTCCCTCTGACATTTAATCTGTTCGTATTATTATTCTTGGCTTCACCAAAATTAATAACATCATCACTGCTATAATAGCCAATGTTAGTATAGAAACGTGCACGCTCATTTCCTCCCGAAATCTCTGCTGTTAACTCAGAGCGGTTAGACGTTTTCTTTATATAGTCGGATGAGTAAAAATCTACACTTGGATAACGATAAGGATTACTTCCCGAACCATAATTATAAATATCACCATCACTATATAACGCCGTAAGGCCATCATTAGTACGAGCCTCGTTATACATTGTCATATATTCTGCTGACCCTAAATACTTAGGATAACTTTTCGACACATTTAAACCTTGGTTAGCACGCACATTAACCTTTAAATCACCAATTTTACCTCTCTTAGTAGAAATGTAAACCACTCCTTTTGCTGCGCGACTACCGTAAAGAACAACTGCCGAAGCTCCCTTTAAAAAAGTTATTTGTTCGATTTCTGATGGATTCACGTTATTAGCATCGCGAGGAACTCCATCAACCAGTACCAAATAACTATCCATACCCCACAAAGAGTTTCCGTTCCAACCTCCTATATACCCTTGCATATTATCCAAGCTATAAGTATTATAGTTTTTTTTCGTCAACTCTTCGATATTGACTACGGAAACACCTCCCAACAAATTACTTTGTGGTATCTTACGATAAGCCACTTGTACCATTGAGTTGTTTGCATTTTTCGTAGAATCACTTTCATTAACCGTAGTTGCTTGAGCTTCTACTAAATGAAATGAGGGAAAAGCAAACATTACACATATAATGAATCTTATTTGTATCTGTTTCATTGTATATTCATTTGTTATTAACATTATTACTCAATTTGAATTACCAACCTGGATTCTGTCCGAATTCTGCATACATAGACACATCTTTAACAGGAAGAGGGAACCAATAGTGTTTCGTCCCAAATAAACGAGTTAAAATTTTTTGTTCTCTAAAGTTGGAAACTCGTGCATTTCTAGGATTGTTAGTTGTAGTTGTATAGAAAGCATTAGTTTCTACCCTGTCAAACTCTTGCGAAGTTTTTACATTGTATGGGTATTCTGTTAATAGCAACCATCTTTGTAAGTCATTGAAACGGAATCCCTCAAATGACAATTCTACTGCACGTTCTCTTCTTACTTCATCCATAAATTTGTTTGCATCTGCCATATAACTGGAATTTACAACACCAGCACCCACACGGGTACGAAGTGTGTTGATTGCTTGCGCAGCAGTTTTAGAAAAATTAGTGGATGTAGCATTTGCTCCTCCAAAAGCAGTACAAGCTTCTGCATACATTAGATAGATGTCTCCCAAACGCATATAAGGCAGATAAGTGTGAAGGTTTCCTCCCCAGTTATACATTCCATCATATTTATTACATTGGTGTGGCACTAACTTTTGAATAAAATAGCCCGTTCTACTTGCGCTTGCCACAGATCTCTCGGCACCGCCTGTATTGAGAGTGCAATAGCGCAAAAACTCCTGATCGGCAGGCATTGATGAATTTACAAATTTAAAACCATCAAAAACAATGTCATGATAGAATCTTGGGTCACGATTTTTAAACGGCTGCGTAGGATCAAATCCGGAATTGGGATCATCTAAAGGCAAACCATTTGCCATACCATATAATTTGACATAATTAGCTGTTGGCTGATGGATTATGTTATCATGTTCCACAAGTCCATTTACTTTTGGACCCCAGGTTTTTGTATTGTTCCAGTTACTACCATTATAATCGGTAGAAGGTCCACGGAATATTGCTTCAGTAGAACCAGGCATTAACCAATTCTGTCCGGTAGTATAAAAAATATCACTAAAACAAGTGCTTGCACCGTCTGCTTTAATATGATTATATATATCCTTGTAGTTGAACTCAGCCAAAGCATATTGTGTTTGATTTGTTTCTACTAAGTTTAGTAACTCTCCCAAAGCATCTGCAGCTTTCTTGGCATAATCAACATCATAATCATAAGTCTTAGTGCCACCTGTTTGAGCACCATCTTTCATCAACGGACTCGCAGCCCACAAATAGTCTTTACCTAAATAGCCTAATGCCATAATTTTGTTGATGCGTAATTGATTCTTGCCAAGGGTATTTTTACCAACCTTGGTGTTATCCCAATTTATAGGTAACAAATCAGCAGCCTTTCTAAAATCAGCAGCTGCCTTATCAGCACAGGCTTGATAACTTAGGCGAGGTAAATTAAGTACACCACTTGCTGGCAATACTAAATCTACATAAGGTAATCCACCAAAATACTCCATCAACTCAAAATGCCACCAAGCTCTGAAAAAATATAATTGTCCGGCAATAATATCTTTTTCTTCTTGAGTAGCTTCAGTTAACTTATCAAGGTTAGCAATACCTATATTAGCCTTTCGAATACAATACCACGCATGTGGCCATAATGAGTGTTTGAATTTATCCGTTGAAGTTGGGTCACTACCATCTCTATTCAACCAAGTATTTGCTGTCTGCCATCCCCAGAAATTTCCAAGATCTACTTGATGAGTCATCTCCCAATCACCTTCAGTATTGAATACTTCATCATCGCCCCAATTCCATGAAGTTGTCCAATAACATTTTTCCTTGTCAGGGATGCAATTATATTCTTCTTCTACAAAACCCTGAAAATTAGTAAAGTTTTTAAAGGCAACTTCTTCCGATATGCTTGATTCAGGCGTCTTATCCAAATAAGATGAACAGGAAACAAAACCCAACATCATGAATAAAAAACTACCCCATAAAAGCGTCTTATATATTTTTTTCATTATATTTTTATTAAAGTGTTAATTTAATGCCTAAATTATAACGCTTCATTGTTGGATAAGCACCCTGATAACCTGCACCTGCAAAATTAGATTCACGGTCATCCGGCATTCTTGACCACACCCAAAGGTTATTACCATTAATGAATAATTTTAAATTTGTAAGTCCCATTTTCTTAATAGATTTTCCTTCCCAAGTATATGCAATTTCAGCATTTTTTAAGCGGATATAAGAACCATCGAACATATACTGTGTACCATCGTTATAACTAGTACTAGATCCCCAACGTGGAACTGTGACATCGGCAGACGTATTATCTTTTGACCACCAAGACCCCATATTATATACTGTGTTCATTTTGCTACCAAAGCTGGTGAGTTGTACTACACGTGTTACGTTATTGACCCCATAAAATTGTACAAATGCACTAAATCCCTTCCATTCGAAACCAAGAGTTGCATTATACGTATTTTCAGGATTCGAAGAATATCCTGCAGGAATCTGATCTTTGCTATCAATTAAACCATCACCGTTGAAATCTATTATATTATAATCACCCGGTAATTTAGCTAAATCACTCTTGTCATGTGCTACACTTCCAAATACCTGATCGTAATTATTCACGTATCCTGCATCAACATAAGTTCTGTTCTGATTAATACTATATCCGGCTTGTTTCTGGTAAGCTGGTAATAACAGTGGATCATCTTTTACAAGAATTGTGTTTTTGGCATGAGTCATATTAAAGTTACCCCACAAACGTAATCCGTTTATGAACTTCTTATTTAGTCGTAATTCTAATTCATATCCATCAGTGCGTACCCGTCCTAAATTGGCAGTAGCAGGTGTAGCTCCATAATAAGAAGGAACTGAACGGTCAACACCATTAACAAGAATATCTGCACGATTGTCATGGAAAATTTCAACAGCACCGGCCAATAATCCATTTAAAAATGAATAGTCCAACCCCCAATTCAGCTTTCTTACAGTTTCCCAATGAACATCCGGATTTCCTACTGCATTTTCTCTATACCAAGTGTAGGGGCTGGTTCCTTGATTTAAATCCAAAGAAGAATTGCCTCCGTAAGCCCACTGTGATATGTATAGCCACCGCTGCTGTACATTATCGTCACCAATTTCACCATAAGATGCCCTCACTTTCAGCATATCAAGGAATTTGATCTGTTTCATGAATTTCTCTTCAGAAATCATCCAACCTATTGCTCCTGAATTGAAGAATGCAAAACGATTCGCGTTGCTGAATTTTTCGGATCCATTATAAGCTCCGTTGTATTCTATAAAGTATTTATTTGCATAATCATAAGTTGTACGAAACGCCCAATCTTCACGGAAGTTTGGAATTTGTGAACCTAAAGCTACCTCCTGGCGACTTCCAACAACCATAGCTGATATACTATGCCTTCCGTAATCACGTGCCCAATTTAACTGGCCCTGATAATTTAGGCTACGCATGGTTGACGAGTTCAGAACTGTACCTCCTGCAATATTCCACATAACGCCTTGCATAAAATCGAACTTGTTATTGTTTTCAAACTCTTTCTTATAAGTTGCAACACCAGTTTTAGGATCAATCCATTTTTGTTGCGCATCATTATAGAGATCATTCACTCCTCTATTATACTCTACAAACGAATTATCCCAGGATACACTTCCTCTTAATTTCAACCCTTTAGTGATAAAACTCAAATCCTGTTCCAGCGCAAAATCAGTAGTAATGCGAGTTGAAGTTGTAGTCATCACACCACCAAGTGCCAAATTAGCAGCCGAGTTTGTTACATTCGAAATGCTGGGATAAAATCCCCAGGATCCATCCGAATATTTAGGCAAAAATACATCCGGAGCAATATTATAAGCACCTGCCCATTGTTGAGCTACAGCCCAATCTGACGAATTAGTCTGATTCCAGGGACTTTTTTTGATGCCGTTTGATCCGGCAAGATTAACCTTAAACAAAGTAGTTTTAGTTAACTGGAAGTCAAGGTTACTACGGACATTGAGACGATCGTATCCATAACCGGACTGGTAATTACGACCATTATCCCATACCTTAAATAAGTCACCTTCATGTATATAATCAGCAGATGCAAAATACTTTACAAATTTTGTACCTCCACTAACATTAAGGTTGACATTATTAGATGTTGTATAGTTTTTAAAAAGTTCTTCCTGCCAATCAACATTCGGATAACGTTCCGCTTCTTGTAAATTTGCTGGATAACGATATTTGCTGATAATTCCTTGGGGTGTAATATATGACCAAGAGTCAGGACTAAGACCCAATTCATTCTCAATGGCTACATTCCGTGCCGTTAATGCATCATAAGAATCAAGCTTATTAGGTAATTTTGAGGCTGTTTTTATAGTCGTGTTTGCCGATACATCAATTCTGGCAGCACCTTCATTACCACGTTTAGTAGTGATAAGTATAACTCCATTTGCTCCTCTTACGCCATATACAGCAGTTGCAGAAGCGTCTTTTAAAACAGAGATTGATTCCACGGAACTAATATCCACAGAATTCATTGGTCGTTCAATTCCATCTACCAATATCAAAGGATCACTATTATTCCATGAACTGGAACCTCGGATAACAATTTTAGGATCTTCCTCACCTGGCAATCCTGAACTAGCTATTGTTACTACTCCGGGCAGATTACCTGTCAGCGCTGAACCTAAATCTGTTATTCCTCCGGCCCGTTCTAAAACCTTTCCGGTGGTTTGAGTAATTGCACCTACAACACTTGTTTTTTTCTGTGTACCAAAACCAACAACCACAATATCACTCAAGCCGACATTGTCGGCCTTCATTATAATGGTTATATTGTTTTTATCGGCAACATTTATTTCCTGTGTTTTGAAGCTTACATATGTAATTTGAATTATGTTTCTATCTGTTGGTAAACTAAGTGAAAAATTGCCGTTTACATCGGTAATTGTTCCACTTGATTTGAGATTTTTAATTATGACTGTGGCACCAATTAGTGGCTCCTTATTTTCGTCTAAAACCTGCCCCTTGATTATTCGCTTATTTTGAGCAACAAGAGATGAACTCAAAAAAAGAAATGAAAGGAGCAATATACTTGTCAGCTTCAATTTTTTCGTTGTCGAAGCTAAAATATCGATTAATAGAATCTTGTGTATATTTTCCATTTATATTATTGATTAACTTTTTATATTGACTTATTTCAATTAGAAACTAATGAAACTATTCTTTTTACAATCAGCAATAAAAAAGCTTGATTAATGCTAATTATTCAATCTACAATAATCAGCAATCAACTATCGTCCATCAATTTTTTCATAACGTGATTATTTTAAAGTTAACAACTTCAATTCTTATAAGGTCTGGATTAACATCCACTAAGCTTTAAGAATCGTTCAATATAAACTCTTTGCGATTAGATACACAATGACAAAATCTGTAAAAACGGCAGATTATCTAATATTTCCAATTAATTCAAAAATGAACTTATAAGAATGTAATTAATTAAATTTTTAATACGTAGTTTTTAATGTTCACAGAGATTTTTCTATGTTTTCATAACGAGTTGAATTAATTGATTTATTATTTGCAACAAACATACAACAATTTGAATTTAATGCCTTGTCATGGATTATCAAATGATTTTGGCGAGGTTACATTTATTCGTTATTCGTTACAGAAACTTTTATTTTCGTTACATTCAGTTATTATTTGCATAAAATGCATTTCAATTTCAAAAAAAATGTGTAGAAAATGAACCTGAAAAAGTTTGTTTAATTAAACGTGTAGTATTTTCTTATCTGTTATTTTTTAACAGCTTCATGACTTCAATAAAGGAATGTTTTATTCAAAAAAAAGCAGCCAAAAAAATGACTGCTTTCAAGCCTCTGTATTTTGGAGAATTCTATAACTTCTATTCTATGTTCAACGTCTGGTTTCCTACCCTATTTTGCTGGGCATATTCTTTCGGCGACATGCCATAAAATTCCCTAAATGAATTGGAAAAATGTGACAAGTTAGAGAATCCCAATGCATATGCTACTTCCGAAATATTTAATTTTTGATGCGCCAACAAATCGGCAGCTTGTTTTAAGCGTATCGTTTTGATAAAATCACGCGCCGACTGATTAGTCAATTCCTTCAATTTTCGATGCATATGTACCCGACTCATTCCAACTCCACTGGCTAACATTTCAACATTCAAATCGGATTCAGCAATATTCTCATTGATAATTTTCATGACTTTTTCCAACAATATCTCGTCAGATGATCGTAGCACAACGGGTTTTATCAGTGATTTATTTTTTTCACTATCCGAAAGTTTTACTTCGAGCCGCTCCCTGTTTTCAATCAAATTAGCAACTCGTTTCTTCAACAACTCTACATTAAACGGTTTCACAACATAAGCATCAGCACCTATTTCAAATCCTTCCGCTTTTTCTTCATCGGTCGATTTGGCGGTGAGCAGAATAATTGGAATGTGATTGATATTGATGTTCGATTTTATTCTTTTGCACAAGGTGATTCCATCCATTTCGGGCATCATCACATCACTGATTACCAAATGTGGCTTTTCTTTTAAAATAAAATCCAACGCATCTTTTCCATTAGAACATTCAAAAATTTTGTACATATCAGAAAGTTCTGTCCGTATATATTGTCTAATTTCGTCTTCATCGTCCACCACCAAAACGCGATAGTTAGTTTTCGATTTCACTTTGGGCACTTCAATATTGACTAATTCATCATAACTAGCTATCTCTTGTGCGCTGAGTTCCAATTTTGCTTTTGAATGAAACTCATTTGTTTCCAATTCCAAATCGCTGAGGTGCGCATTTCCCATTGGCAAACGCACAATAAATTCGCTTCCCTGACCTTCGGTTTTATTTCGGGCAGTAATGGTTCCATGCTGCAATTCTACCAACGAACGAGCCAAATGAAGTCCGATACCGGTTCCGAAATTCGATTTGGTCTGGGCATTATCAATCTGATAGAAACGCTCAAATATTTTTTCAATTTTATCGTGTTCAATGCCTATTCCTGTATCGGAAACAACAATTTCAAAATAATTACGCAATTCTTCTTTTTCATTTTCATCTGTTCCTGTTTGAAGCGTAACGCTGATTTCTCCGTTTTCGGGCGTATATTTGAAAGCGTTCGACAGAATATTGAGTAATACTTTATCGAAATTGTTTTGGTCAATCCATACATGTAACGGTGCATCAGCATGTATAAAAGCAAAACGTATATTGCGTTTGTTAGCCTGATATTCGAAAGTTTGCATCAAGTCATCGATGAAATCCACCATGTCGGTTTCATTAAACTTCAGAAACATCAATCCTTTATCAATTTTTCGAATATCCATCAATTGATTTATGAGCCGAAGAATTCGTTGTGCATTCCGATACATCATCTGATATACTTTTTTGTTCCCGGAATCCGCATTTTCGGAAATAAGTTTTTCGAGTGGGCTGATAATTAGCGTCATTGGCGTCCTTATTTCGTGCGAAATATTGATGAAAAACTGTAACTTAGCCTCACTAATTTGCTCGGCATGTTCACGTCGCATCATTTCTTGCTTGTGATGTAACTGATTCAATATATATCTGGCAACAGCCCAAACCAGAAAAATGAACAATAAAAAATACAATATTTTTGCCCACCACGAAAGATACCACGGTGGAGAAATAATAATTAGAATCTCCTTTTCTTCCGACTTGTTATCATTGATACAGGCCATTACTTTGAGTTTGTAAGTTCCATAACTGATGTTAGTGAAACTAATTCGGTTAACTCCCGGTTCCGTATTCATCCATTGAGAATTCAATCCATCCATTTTGTATCGATAATACACACGTTCAGGACTTCCGTAATCGAAAGTAGAAAATTCCAAACTGAACATATTATCTTTGTAGCTCAAATAAATAGTATTAATATCCGAAATAAAACCATCTATTATTTCATGGCTACCAGACTTTTGACCTTTAATAACAGGTTTATCTAAAATATTCAAACCTGTCAAATACACTTTTAATGTAATCCGTTGGTCGTTAATTTGTTGAGGGAAAAAGCTACTTACCCCACTGATTCCTCCAAAAAACATTTCACCATTATTTGAACGAAAAGCAGCACCTTTAGAAAATTCATTCCCTTGCAAACCATCGAAAGCATAATGATTCACGAATTTATTTTCAGAAACGATGAACTTAGATATTCCAAAATGTGTACTCAACCAGATATTGCCCTTTTCATCTTCCAAAATTCCACAAATTACATTGCTTGGCAAACCATCAGTAATAGTATATAATTTCGACCTTTTCGTTTTTTTGTTAAAACAAGCCAATCCTTCAGTGGTACCAATCCAGATGTTTCCATGACGATCTTCTTTCATCGCAAATACAATATATCCCGGTAAAACGTTATGTTCGGTAGTGTAATTATCAATTTTATTTGTTTGCGGATTGATGCGGCTAACACCCCGATATGTTCCGATCCAAATCATTCCTTCTGTATCGCATAAAATGCAATTAATCCAGTCGTTTGGCAACTCATGCGTTGCCGGGCTGGCTTGTGCATAATGGCGGGTATAGGTTTGGGTTTTGAGATCAAAGGTGTACAGTCCGGCTCCGTTTGTTCCCACCCAAAGTGTATTCTGCTTGTCTTCTGTGATACAAACTACTTTATTACTAAAAACATTGTTTCCCAGATTCGACGGTATTTGGTTATAATAGGTACACTTTCCGTTTTCCTTATTCAGTCGAGCCAATCCGTTCAGATAAGAACCTAACCAAATTGTTCCATGACTATCTTCGAAAAGAGACATGATAGTACTTGATACCGAGGTTGGCGATTGGTGCGAATAATGCCGAATATTCCCCTTACTGCTCACACCGTAAATCCCGTCATTATCTGTTCCGACCCAAACTGTGTTATCTTTATCTTTTATTATTGACATGACACAACTTGATCCGATAATATTTTTATTGAAAGACTTATATCCCCAGATCGTAAATTTATTGGGATTATTTGGCGTGAAATAAACACCTTTTTGAAATATGCCGGTCCATATATTTCCCGCTTTATCTTGCAAAATTGAATGTACCTTCATTTTCGAAAAATCGAATAAAGCTGACTGTATTTCAAAATCCTCAAGACGATTGGTTTTCTCGTTATAAATTTTTAAACCCTTACCATCAGTTCCTACCAACAAGCGTTTTTGTCGGTCAACCAATAAATATTTTATAGGAAATACTTCTTGGGATTTACTGTATAAAATTGGCTCGAATTTCCAATTAGCCCGATTGAGTTTAAAAAGACCGGCGGCGAGTGTTCCGACAAAGATATTGCCCTTATGATCTTCGCAAATGGAAGAGGTTTGGTTACTTCCAATACTTTGGGGCGATTTGAATTCTCGCAATTGTCCGGTTTTGGGCGAATACATGTTTAAACCCTGATTATCAGATAAAATCCAAAAATCATGTCGGCTATCTTGAAATACCGAAACAAGAAAACGGCTACATAATAAGTTGGTCAACTTCGAATCGACTGTGTATCTTTTCGAGTTTTTTTTGATTCGAATTATACCCTGACCGGATGTTGTTATCCAAATTTCGCCGATATTACTTTCAATAATTGAAGTAATATGAGGCTCCAGGAGATTTCCTTCATTATACAGCTTTACTTCTTCAAAGCTGTCTTCAGCCCGATTATACAATAGTAACCCATTGATACAACCGACCCAAAACCGCCCCGAAGAATCTTCGTACAGAGCCCGAACATAATTATTTTTGAGAGTTTTGTTATCTCCTTTTTTATTTTTATAAATTGTAAATTTCACCCCATCAAATCGATTCAAACCATCTTCGGTGGCTATCCAAATATAATTCCGTTTGTCTTGGTATATGGAGTTTATAAGGCTATTCGAAAGTTCTTTGTCAGTAGAGTAAAATGTTCCTGTTTGGGCAAAAGCCTGAACAGACATAACCAAAAGGACATAGAGGGAAAATATACGTGTGTATTTTTTCATGTTGTGTTTTTGCATTTTTAAATAAGGTCGGGAAATCAAAGGCAAAAATACAAAAATATAACAAATTAATACGCTTTTCAAAAAGCTTTACAGTTAGAAAAATCAAATAATAAGCCAATTGTAACGCAGCCTAAAACTTGTGTAACGAAATTTCGACTCGAGTTTCATAAACTAAACGAAATGAAACCACTGTACAATTTTGTTTGGTTGAATTAGCTTACTTTTGTAACCTTAAGAACAAAACATTTAGATGATATTCAAACTGACCCCCAACCCGCATATGGGCTTTAAGACAATTATCTTAAATTCGAAACCCAAAACACGAAACTCTTCAAACACTTTTTCCATGCATAAAAAACACATTATTGGAGCTGCATTTCTACTTTTAGGCGTATTAGGTATCTGTGCCCAATCCACTGCTAGTTTTAGTTTTTTTCAATATCAAGGGAAAGATAACCTTTTCGAACAAAAAATTAATCTCAAAAATCAATATCAGAATCCCATTCTCGCCGGGTTTTATCCCGATCCAAGCATTTGTCGCAAAGGTGATGATTTCTATCTAGTTAATTCCAGTTTCTCGTTTTTCCCTGGGATTCCTATTTTTACCAGCAAAGATTTAGTTCATTGGACACAAATCGGTCATGTCCTCGACCGCCAATCACAACTTAATCTCAACGGAACTCGTATTTCGGGTGGTATTTATGCACCTGCCATTCAATATAACAAATTCAATGACACCTTTTACCTGATTACAACCTGTGTGGACGGTATTGGTAATTTTATTGTCAAAACAAAAGATCCTGCTAAAGGTTGGTCCGACCCGATTTTACTGCCAAACGTTGGCGGTATTGATCCTTCTCTCTTTTTCGACGACAATGGAAAAGGATATATTGTGAACAACGATGCGCCCATTGGAACTCCCAAATGGGACGGACATCGTGCTATCTGGATTCATGAGTTTGATGTAAATGCCGACCAAACTTTCGGAACTGCGAAATTAATTGTCGATGGAGGTGTTGACCCTTCGAAAAAACCCGTATGGATTGAAGGACCACATCTTTATAAACGAAATGGTAAGTATTTATTGATCGCAGCTGAAGGTGGAACCGGTACTAATCATTCCGAAGTTGCTTTTCTGAGCGATAATGTTTTCGGTTCGTATATTCCTTATGCCGATAATCCAATTCTGACTCAACGCGATATGCCCGAAAACCGCAACAATAAAATTACCAGCGTGGGACATGCCGATTTGGTAGACGATACTAATGGAAACACTTGGGCTGTGTTTTTGGGATGTCGCCCTTATGAAGAAAATTATTACAATACCGGACGTGAAACATTTTTGTTGCCTGTTACATGGAAAAACGATATTCCTGTCATTCTCCAAAAAGGACTTGCTGTTCCAACTATTGTAAATAAGAAGAAATTAGAAGATAAAGAAATTGAAACTACTGGCAATTTTACTTGGCGGGATGAATTCGAATCTAATACTTTGGATAAGAGATGGCTAATGATTCGAACTCCGAAAAGTGATTGGTATGATTTGAAAAATGGACAACTTATTCTAAAAGTCATTCCAAAAAGCATTTACGAAGTCACTCAGCCTGCCTTTCTGGGACACCGCCAACAACATACTACTTTCGAAACGACAACCGAATTTAGTTTTAAACCGCAAAACGGACAGGAAATAGCCGGTTTGGTTTGTTTCCAAAACGAAAAATACAATTTTGTATTCGGAAAAACCTTGGTAAAAGGCAACGAAGCAATTGTGTTGGATCACTCGGCAGGTGAAACAAAACGAATTGCAACGCTGGAAATTCCGGCTGCATATAAAAATTCGCCTGTGCGACTCAAAATTATAGGTTATGGTGCTAATTACAGTTTCTATGTGGCTTATGGAGATAATAATTGGCTAGCGGTTGCCGAAAAGGTGGATGCGCGCAATCTCAGTACCCAAAATGCCGGTGGATTTATAGGAACATTTATCGGGCCTTACGCTTCATCTGCTGCCCAACCAAAAATACTGAAAGAAGTTTATGCAGATTATTTTAAGCTTGGGGTTGCCGTGTCAATGAATCATTTGCAGGGCAAAGAAAAGGACTTACTCCTCAAACATTTCAACAGCCTGACAGCAGAAAACGCTATGAAACCGATTTCGCTTCTTCGCAAAGATGGCAACTATAATTGGACAACTGCGGACAAGATAGTAAGTTTTGCGCAAAAAAATAAATTGCTTTTACGTGGTCATGTTCTTGTTTGGCATAACCAAACTCCCGATTGGTTTTTCCAAAACGACAAAGGAAATTATGCTGACAGCACTACCATGTATAAACGCATGGAAAAATACATGACCGATGTAATGACCCATTTCAAATCGGACGTATATTGTTGGGACGTTGTGAATGAAGCTATTTCGGATGTTGAAACGGAAATGTATCGGACAAATTCCCCATGGTACAAAACCTGTGGAATCGGTTACATAGAGAAGGCATTTCGTTTGGCACATAAAATTGACCCGAAAGCCAAACTTTTTTACAACGATTATAACCTTGTGAATCCGATAAAAAGAGAGAAAGTATTCAACATGCTTAGTGCATTACTCAAAAAAGGAGTTCCAATTCAAGGAATTGGGCTTCAGGGACACTGGAGTATGCAAGACCTTGATACGACAGAGATTCAAAAAACAATCGATTTATTCTCCTCATTGGGACTGGATATTCAAATTACCGAACTCGATTTAACGGTTTATGGCACTTATCATGGCGAAGGCGCAAAAATTCAATCCAAAGAAACACATCCTTTTACTCCTTGTCTCGAAAAAATGCAAGCAGAGAAATATAAACAGATTTTTGAAATTCTGCGTCGAAACAAAGACAAAATAAGTGCGGTAACATTCTGGGGATTAGCCGATAATCATACCTGGTTAGACAACTTTCCAGTTGAAAATCGCAAAGATTTTCCTTTGCTTTTTAATCAACAACTGGAATCCAAATTGTCTTTTCATGCCATCACAACATTTGAATAAATGTAGATTATTAAAATTAGCATGCAGCGTTTTTTGAATCAGTGATTTTTTTTTAAAATTTTAGGATTAATGGGTACCGATTATTTGGTTTGCGAAGGATAAATCAAACAACGACATACGTGTAGGAAATATGATAGAAAGTTACGTAGAAACTGAAGTGAGAAAAACCAAATAAGAATTGACAATTTAATCATTTACAATTTAAGAAATGCCGAACTCATAAGAGTTCGGCATTTCTTATTTGATTTTCGGAAAAGATAAACTACTTTCCCAAATTCTCCAACAACAACTTCACTCCTTTTTCTACATCATTTGTTTCCTGCAAGGCTTTGATAAAAGCACTGCCGATAATAGCGCCGGAGGAGTATTTACAAACCATTTCGCGGGTGGATTTATTGGAAATTCCGAAACCTATCAGTCGTGGATTTTTGAGGTTCATGGCGTTGATGCGATTAAAGTATTCTACTTTGTTGTCGAACGAAGTCTGTGTCCCGGTTGTGGCAGCAGAGGAAACCATATAGATAAAACCGTTGGTATGACCGTCAATCTGGCGAATGCGTTCTTCCGAAGTTTCGGGTGTAATCAGAAAAATAAATTCCAGTCCGTATCGTTGTGCAATTTCTTTGTAATCTGCTAAAAAATCAGCCATAGGCAGGTCTGGAATAATCATGCCATCCACTCCTACACGACTGCATTCTTTACAGAAATTCTCAAACCCGAATTGCATAACCGGATTCAGATATCCCATCATGATCAGTGGAATGGTTATTTTAGAACGAACATCCGTGAGTTGTTCGAACAATTTACGGATGCTCATGCCGTTTTGTAAGGCCACATGACTGCTATTTTGAATTACCAGACCATCGGCCATCGGATCGGAAAACGGCACGCCTATCTCCACTAAATCCACATCATTTGCCTGCAAAGATTGCAAGGTTGGTAAAGTATCTTCCAGTTTCGGAAAACCTGCTGTAAAATAGACCGAAAGAATATTTTCGGATTTTTGTTGGAATAAAAGATTGATTCTGTTCATGATTTCTATTTCTATAATCAACCATAATCCCGATATCTATCAGGAATCATAGGTCGATATTATATTTTTTCTTTTCCAATTAATAACGTTATGCAAATATCGCGGAGCAAATAACTTTATCTCAACTCCTTCAAAAACGTCCTCAATAGTTCCACATTCTTTAGACCAGGACTAATTTCAAACTTACTGTTTAAATCAATTCCTGCAAACTTTGGATGTTCAATTTTACGAATATCTTCGGCATCATCGGCTGCTATACCGCCGCTCAGCAAAAAAGGTGTTTCACCGACGTATTCGTCCAACATATTCCAATTGAACTTTAAACCGGAGCCACCATAAGCATCCGTCTTGGTATCGAATAAGAAATAATCGCACACCCCTTCGTATGCTTTTGTTACTTTGAAATTATAGGCTTCGGCGATTGGAAAAGCTTTGATAACGATATAACCAACCTTTTTTAATTCGTTGCACATTTCCACCAGCTCCGTTCCATGTAGTTGCACGCCATCCAACTTGTACTTATATGCTATTGTAAGAATATTTTCGAGATTCTCATTTACGAAAACACCAATCTTCTTGATGGTCGACGGTAAAGCATTCAAAGCAGCAACATCCAAAGGCTCAGCAAAGCGCGGCGACTTTGGATAAAAGATAAAACCCATAAAATCAGGTTTCAGAGCTGCTACAGCCTGTATGTTTTTTTGGGATTTCATCCCGCAGATTTTTATTTTCATTTATTCGGTTTTATCGTAGAGACGTTGTGTGCAAAGTCTTTATCTTAAATTTGAAATAAAATTCTTCAACGCCTTCGCTGGATTAACTTCTTTCATGAAATTTTCTCCCATCAGAAAACCTTTGTAACCAACTTTACGTAATTCTATTACGGTTTCCACTTTCGAAATGCCACTTTCACTGACTTTTACAAACTGGTCAGGAATCAAAGATGCCAGATCGAAAGAAACCTGTATACTTTGTTCAAAAGTTTTCAGATTGCGGTTGTTTACACCCAACATATCAACATATTCGTTGGCATGACCAATTTCTTCGGCGTTATGTACTTCGAGCAACACTTCAAGTCCAAGTTCATGCGCTTTTTTGGCAAGTGCCATTGTTTTTTCTACAGTCAAAGCGGTAGCAATCAATAAAATCACATCCGCTCCTATCGCCTTTGCTTCGTAAAGCTGGTATTCGTCAATCACAAAATCTTTCCGCAATACCGGACAAGTTATCAGCGGCCGAGCTGCTATCAAGTCCATAGCCGTTCCACCAAAATACTCCAAATCAGTGAGAATAGAAATGCCGGCAGCACCCGCAGCACTGTAACCGGAAGTTACTTCCACCACATCAGCTTCCTCGTGAATCCAACCCAGAGAAGGCGATTTACGCTTAAACTCCGAAATGATACCTGATTCTGAATTCAGCAAACTTTGCTTCATCGACAAGCATTTCCTTGAAAAAGCAGGTGCTTTTTCCAAGGTGGCAATAGAAAGTTGCTGTTTACGTTCAGCCACTTCAATAAACTTGGATGCGAGAATTTTATCTAATATTGTTGACATAATAATGTTATTTACCTTCGGTATTATTTGTTGATATTTACCCTTCGGGCGTTATTAATATAAATATCGGCGGAGCCTGATATCGCAAAGCAAATATCGCCGCAGGCAAATATCTATTTATAAATTTCCACAAACTTCACAAAAGACTTTTTAGCACTTCCGCTGGAAAGCGATTCAGTTGCTTCGTCCTTGCATTGTACCAGCGGTTTAATTGGATTACGCGTTTGAATAGCAAAAGCAGTATTAATAATCACGGCATCACGTTGCGCTTCGGTAGCTTTATTATCGAGCACATTCATGAATATCTGTGCAGCTTCGTCCACTGTGTTTCCACCCCATAAAGCTGATTGATCTATCTTTTTATATCCGAGTTCTTCGGGAGTAAAGACAAACTCTCCGCTGTTGGTCATTATTTTACAGGTATCGGTCAACGAAATTTCATCATAACCATCCAACGAATGTACAATGGAATACTGACAACCGAGATTCTGGTAAATATAATTATATAAACGCATCATTTTCAGGTTGTATACACCGAGACATTGATAATGAGGGCGTGCCGGACTAATAAGCGGTCCCAATACATTAAAGAAAGTACGAACGCCCAGATTTTTACGTACCGGAGCCACATTTTTCATGGCCGGATTACAAAATGGAGCATGTAAATAAGCAAAACCGGCCTCTTCCAACGAGCGTTTTATGATGTCGGTATCAGTAGTAAATTTGGCACCGTAATATTCCAATACATTCGATGAACCACTCACCGAAGTAGCACCGTAGTTACCGTGTTTAGCCACTTTGTAGCCGGCACCCGCTACAGCAAAACAACCACATGTGGAAATATTAAAAGTATTTTTTCCATCACCACCTGTTCCTACTATGTCCAACGGATCAAATTCGGATAAATCCATCGGTATGGCCAGTTCTAATAAGGCATCCCGAAAACCGATCACTTCATCCAGTTCGATGCTACGCATCAAAAACACTGAAATAAAAGCCGCAATTTGAGCATCGTTATATTTGCCGGCAGCAATATTTGTCATCACTTCAGCAGCCTCTTGTTTAGTAAGCGATTGGTGATTGAATAAATGATTAAGTATTTGTTTCATGTGACCTCCGCTAACCCCTCCGAAGGAGGGGGATTTAGTTAGTATTGTCTATTAATAATTTAGCTATATGTTTATAAAGACTCTCTCAACAGAAAAACTCGATGTTTCACAAACGATTGATCCACTCACTTTTCCCCTCCTTTGGAGGGGCTAGGGGAGGTCAACCAATTCTTCAACATTTTCTCCCCGTCGGGAGTCAGTACCGATTCGGGATGAAACTGAACACCACGCACATCGTATGTTTTGTGTGCCAATGCCATAATCAATCCTTCTTCGTCAATAGCCGTAATAGTTAAACATTCAGGTAATGTAGTTTTTTCGGCTGCCCATGAATGATAGCGACCCACTTCCAATTGTTTAGGCAAACCTTTGAACAAAATATCTTCTTCCAAAATGTCGACCATAGAACTAACGCCATGATGCACTTCGGTAAGATTGATTAATGTTCCGCCAAAAGCTTCAGCAATAGCTTGTTCTCCTAAACAAACACCCAAAATGCTTTTAGTGGGCGCGTAGGTACGAATCACATCGAGCAAAATACCCGATTCGGATGGTACGCCCGGTCCGGGTGAAAGAATGATTTTATCAAAACGGGCAATATCATCCAATGCAATTTGGTCGTTGCGATGCACTTCTAAATCGGTGTATCCCAACTTTTTGACTGCGTGTACCAGATTATAGGTAAACGAATCGTAATTATCGAAAACTAGTATTTTCATGTTTTAGAGTTTGAAAAGTTTGAAAGTTTTGAAAGCTTTGAAGATTTAGAGTGAATAATATTCTTTCATTTCTTCATTCTTTCATTTTTCCAATTGTAAAATTGTAAATATCTTTATTCCCCCGAGGCCACATCCACTGCCTTTTTCAATGCAGCCAATTTATTATTTACTTCCTGCAATTCACTTTCTTCGTCCGATTTGGCAACAATGCCCGCACCGGCCTGATAGTATAATGTATTGTTTTTACTGACGAAAGAACGAATCGTTATGGCCTGATTGAAACTTCCATCAAATCCAATATATCCGATACATCCTCCATATGGTCCGCGATCGTGCGGTTCTATCTGGTCAATAAGTTGCATGGCTTTGATTTTGGGAGCTCCCGAAAGTGTTCCGGCCGGAAATGTATCTGCAAAAAGTTTGATGACTTTCGTGTCGGGTTTTAGTTTGCCGCTGACACTCGAAACCAAATGGAGCACGTGTGAATAGTATTGTACTTCGCGGAAAACCTCCACTTCAACATGATCGGTATTACGACTCAAATCATTTCTGGCCAGATCGACCAGCATCACATGTTCGGCGTTTTCTTTTTTATCGTCGCGGAGTTTTTCGGCCAGTTGGAAATCTTTTTCGTCATCTCCCGTGCGACGGAAAGTACCTGCAATGGGTTTGATATAGGCTTTTTGCTTTTTTACGTCCACTACCAAATGCGCTTCGGGTGAAGAACCAAAAATACGGAAATCGCCAAAGTTGAAGTAGAACAAATAAGGCGAAGGATTTACAGAACGCAAGGTGCGATACAGCATAAAATCATCACCTTTATAATGTTGATAGAACCGTCTCGAAAGCACAATCTGGAAAACGTTACCTTTGAAACATTCCTGTTTACCGCGAGCTACCATCTTTTTATAATCCTCGTTCGAAATATCCGATTTTTCCTCACCAATAGCCTGAAAATTGTAAGTTGCGATATTATTATTTAGCAAAATTTCCTCAATATCAGCAATAGCCGAAATTTCACCTTCAAGCAGATTCTCGATGATGGTTAATTCGTTATTGAAATGATTGACTGCAATAATGTATTTAAATAACACATAATGCAAGCCCGGCATGCTTCCCGGTACGGTTTCGCGTGCCGACAGTTTGACATCCTCGAAATACTGAACGGACTCGTAGGATGAATAACCGAACAAACCATTAACCCCGACAGGATTATCATTCTTCACTAAGTTTATCGATTTCAGAAAAACATCGAAGCGTTCAGCCACAGTAAGCTTTCCTGTAACCGGCGTTTCAATTTTACTTCCGTCGGGATATTCCTCTGTAATCAAAAAATGATTCACCGAAATGCCACCAATCGGACAAAACCCGATATAAGAATAACTGTTTTCCACACCGTGGTAATCGGAACTTTCGAGCAATACCGAATTTGTATATAAATCCCTTATTTTGAGATAAATTCCTACCGGCGTCTGCAAGTCGGCCAGCATTTTTTTTGATTTGACAAAAATATCCATAATATTTTGTTGAACTGTTGAATTGTATAATTGAGTAAAAATTGATTGTGTACTCGTTTACTAGTTAACTTGTTTACTAAAATGTTTAATATACGTATCCATATCCTTGTCTCCCCTGCCCGAAACAGTAATGACCACTATATCGTCGGGTTTGAAAGTATCTTTTTCTTTTTTCAATAAAGCCAGTGCATGTGCCGATTCGATAGCTGGAATAATTCCTTCCAAACGAGTCAGTTCAAAGGCTGCTTCCAAAGCTTCATCATCATTTATAGCATGAACTTTTGTACGACCTATTTTTGCAAAGAATGCATGTGCCGGACCAATTCCCGGATAATCCAAACCGGCAGAAATAGAATAAGGTTCGGTAATTTGACCATCTTCGTCCTGCATAAGTAAAGTGCGGAAACCATGAATAATCCCTACGGTTCCTACACTTATAGTTGCAGCTGTTTCTCCCGAATCAATTCCCATACCACCTGCTTCCGCCGAAATAATATTCACCCTTTCGTCGTTCAGGTAATGATAATAGGTTCCCATGGCATTACTTCCGCCACCCACACAAGCCATTAGGTAATCGGGATAATCGCGACCGGTTTGTTCCTGCAATTGCCATTTGATTTCCTCGCTGATGACTGATTGGAAAAAACCAACCATATCGGGATAAGGATGCGGTCCGACCGTCGATCCTATAATATAAAAAGAATCGGGATTAGAGCACCAGTACCGAATGGCTTCGTTGGTAGCATCTTTCAGGGTATGATTTCCACTGGTAACGGGTTCCACCGTGGCACCCAGCATGCGCATTTTTTGTACATTCAGGAACTGACGTTCTACATCGGTTTTCCCCATAAACACGATACATTCCAGTCCCATCAATGCACAGGCAGTAGCTGTTGCCACACCATGTTGCCCGGCTCCTGTCTCAGCAATAATGCGCGTTTTCCCCATTCGCTTTGCCAGTAGTATTTGTCCCAATGCATTGTTGATTTTATGCGCGCCTGTATGATTCAAATCTTCGCGTTTCAGATAGATTTTCGTTCCGTATTTTTCCGACAAACGTGTGGCAAAATATAGTGGCGAAGGTCTTCCCACGTAGTTTTTCAATAAATCATAATATTCAGCTTTAAACGAAGCATCTTCTTTTATGGCAAAGTATGCTTCTTTGAGACGTTCCACCGTACCGTGCAGAATTTCGGGGATATACGCTCCGCCAAATTCACCGTAATATCCATTTTTGTCAATTGAAAAACGACCCCCAACCCGATAGCTATCGGGACCTAAAGGGGAATTGAAGTTACTTTCGTTTTTTAGGTCTTTCTCTTTATTCATATTCTTATTTAAATATAAAATTGAAATTTAGTTCCCCTTTAGAGGTAAGTGGTAAATGCAAAAAAGGCTTATCGTGAGTTACGACAAGCCTTTTTGGATATTTTGTTTTTGACAATATACATAGCTGTTACACTCACGATTTGAATAAACGTGTGTGCCACCAACCATTGTTATTTGTCAAAATTAAATTCATTTTTTACTTTTTGTTTGTTTTGAGAGTGCAAAGATGATAAATTTATTTTATTTGAGCAAGAAAAATGTCATTTTTAATATATTTTAGTCAGTATATCTATTATTGAAACAATCAAAAATCATTATTCATGTAGTATTTTCCGATAAATACAAGTTGAATTTGAGCAAACCTGACAACCATATTCGTGATGTTTCAGGTTTTTACCTATGCCAAAGATTCCGCTGACTGATTTTCGGGGTGTCATAAGGCTGGAATCGCTTAATTGAATTCCCGTTGTATTTTCTCCAATCAAATCAAAAAGCACTTTTTGGTCTGAAAGAGGCCAGTTACAATAGCCCGGACTGTAGCGGTTGGAAATTTTGAGATGTTCGGAATGAATTGAATTTCTAAGGCTTTCCTGAATTTTATCGATGGCTTTTTCCACAGTCAGTGACCCGATTGCATCAAGAATATAAGCTTCCATGATGTCGCCCTGCTCATTTAATGCGTTTGTCATCCGCGTAAAATCTTCACCGGCTGTACAAAGAAACAACGCTGCAAGTGTGGATTCTTTGATATAATTACACACCTGACTCCCAAGATTTAATTTTTCATTCTCAATGTTAATTGTGCCTGATTTCACATTTAGACTATCAATTTCTTTTACAATATAACCACCGGTAATTCCGGTATCGAAGTTTAATTCTTCCAGAATTTCGCGAATAAAAATTACAGCCGGATGTTCTTCTTCCAAATCGGTTGACTTAAGAAAATCGAGCACTTCGGCAATTGTAGGTGCAACTTCAGAGAAAGTGAAATGAAATGATTGAAAACTCATTATTTATTAATTTATCAATTTCCTATTTCCAATAAAAATTGGAAATTGAGAATTGGAAATTATTTCATTGGAAATTATATTTTTCTACTGTTTCAAGAAAAGCACGAATGTTGGCTTCGGGAACAAACGGAGGTAAATCACAACCACTTGAAATGACGAAGTTTTTATATCCGGCAGTTTTTTGAAGTAAATGTTTTGTTTCCAGTTTCACCGAGTCCACGCTTCCTTGTTTGAAAACGCCAACAGGATTCAGATTTCCCATTATAACAACATCATTCGGACATTGTTTCAGAACATGTTCCATATCAATAGCATTTCCAAAATGCAAAGCATTGGCTCCACTTGCCAGCATGGCATCGGTACATTGCCCGGTATTGCCACAATTATGTAAAATTACAGTAAAACTTTCATCCTGAACTGCATCAACAATTTGTTTTACATAAATTGAAGAGTAGGTCATACAATCGTCACCCGATAATAAGCCTGCTGCAGGTTCAGCAACAATGACTCCTTGTGTTCCGGTTGCTTTCAGTGCTTTGCAATATTTAATCAGAAACTCCGTACATTTAGACAACAGCAATTGTATGGATTCAGGTTCAATATAAATTGCCACCATGATTTCTGACATATCATATAATCGTCCGGCCAATGAATAGGGACCGATACAGCCTGAAAAGATCGGCTTGTCCTTAATGTTTTCGGCAGCCAGTTTGCTTGCCAACAAATACGCAGGAACACGACCTTTATCCAATCCCGGGACATTGAGTGCTTCGATGGATGGAGCATCTGCAACCAAACGACCAAGCACTGTTGGCACTTCGTTTTCGGGTAATTTGATTTTGGCACCAAAGGCTTCGGCTTCCACAGTTAAATCCATGATAACAGTACAAGCGGTCGTTTCAAATTGCTCCGAAACCGCTTTTATTGCCCGATAATGAACCTCTCCGTCGGTGACGGCATCTCTCACACATTTACCGATTGACTCTATACCGGGATGAGTCATAAATGGTAATGCCATCCGTTTTTCACTATTTAAAATGGTATCTATCCAGTTTTGCATATACAATTTTCGTATTTTAGCTCGCCAACGAATCCAGCCACTGAATTCCTTCCTGAGGATTTTTACCATAAGCATCTGCACCGATTGACAGCGCAAACTCAGCTGAAAGTGGAGCGCCACCAACTATAATTTTTGTTTGCGGAACAGCTATTTTAATAGCATCAATGACCGGCTTCATATGTATCATGGTGGTAGTAAGTAAAGCCGAAATACCCACCACTGCAGTTGGATTCTGTTGAATGGCATCAACAAACTTATCAGTTTTCACATCAATGCCCAGGTCAATCACTTCCCAACCTGCACCTTCAACCATCATTCCGAACAGGTTTTTACCAATATCGTGTAAATCGCCAAATACAGTTCCTAAAATGAAAACACCTTTACGTTTTACTGATCCGTTAGCAAAATAGGGTTTCAAATGTATCATGGAAGCACCCATTGCTTTAGCCGATAACAACATTTGTGGAACAAAAATCTTGTTTTCGCTAAATTTCTGACCCACTTTATTCATGGCTGTGATTAATGCATCGTTTAGTATTTCTGTAGGTGTAACTCCCGCTTCCAAAGCCTCTTTTGTAATCTCATCAGCACCCGGAAGTCCTTTCATTTGTGGTGGATAAGGAGATGCCAGGTTGATTTTACCGAATTCCACACATTCGGATAGTTTTTGCAATAATTCTTGATTCATAATATTTTTATAATTGTTATTTACTTTGTGTTATTTGTTTCACGTTATTTATTGCGTGTTATTTGTCTTTTGAGCGTTATTTGTTTCTCTTTATTTGTCATTTAAACGTTGAGCCTTATTAATTGGGATTTAATTCTATAACTATTTATAACCATAAATAATGCTGATGGCAAATAACTATTTAATGTCCATTTAAAATTTGCTCCCCATAATAACTTCCATACGAAATAATAACTGAAGAAATAAATAAAGTCAATAAGGCAATAATCAGAATAATATTGGTGCGTTTGGAAACCTGTTTCCATTCTTTCATAAGCAAGCCAACAATATAACTAAAGAAAATCAGCATCGACATATGCAACACCCAACTGATGAACTGGAAACTACCCATTTGTACATGTCCCAATCCATAAAAAAAGAACTGACCGCACCACAACGTTCCTGCCAACGCCGACCACAGCGTATTTTTAAATCTTTGATTAGCTGCAATTCCACTCGATTTTGTAAATTCTTTCAATGTTTTATCTTTAATTCCCAAAACAACGAACCACACTAAATTCACTACAAAACAACCCGAAGTGGAAACGATCATTTTGGCATTTCCTTCAAAGTTTCCCGCACCGTATTTTGCAGCCAGATCGGCAATAGGCTGACCAACTTCGAGCGAAATATTGAAAACAGCTGAAAGTAATCCGGCAATGATAGCAAGCATTAATCCTATTTTCATATTAAAATGAACGGTGTTTTTCAATTCTCCTAAATCACTTTCTTTCCTAAAACCCGCCCAACCGCAAAGTGACACACCAATGACCGACAAAACCATACCAACAAGTACAATTCCACTTCCCGGGCGAGAGAAATATTCAGCAACCTGTCCTCTCATTATGATAGGGGTCAATGTTCCTAATACCGCCGAAATACCAATGCCAATGGTATAAGTTAGTGAATATCCTATATTTCGAATTGCAAAACCGAAAGACATACCGCCAAAGCCATATATCCCACCCAACAGAAAAGCGCCCCAAAAAGCACCCGCAGGAGCATTGCGCAATACCTCAAAAAAACCGGGAACCGTAAGCCAACCAAGTAAAAGCGGCATAAGCAACCATGCGAAAAAAGCCTGTACCAACCAGAATGTTCCCCACGACCATTGTTTGGTTTTTTGGTTGGGTAAATAACAGGTCGAAGCCGAAGCACCGCCGACTGCGTGTAAAAAAGTTCCGAGTATGGGATTTGAGTTAACCATCTTTTTTTATTTACAATTTATTCATTTACTATTTCATTAAAGAGGTCAATCCAAGTGAAAAATTTCGTCCATGTCCGCCCAGAATTCTCCTGCATTTCGAGTTTCGATAGGTTCCATCAACGGTTTCACTACATCCCACCAACGTTGTGTTTCGGGATCGGCAACCATATTGGCCATATCTCCATCGAAATCATTGCCTACATATTCGAAATATGCAAACAACACATTATCCTTTTTGTAAATGGAATAATTCTTTATATTGCAATCTGTTATCATTTTCAAAACTTCCGGCCAGACCGCTGCGTGATGTTTCACATATTCGTCGGTAAATTCGGGTTTCAAGTGAATCATTTGTCCAAATCTTTTCATGTCATATTCCTTATTTAGAGAGCCGCAATCCTTGCGTCTCTACGATTTGATTGCATCAAACATTGCTTTGATATTTGCAGGTGGAATATCCGGCAAAATAGCTTCGTGGCTTGGTGAAATAACTAATCCGGTTGGAAAAAGTTTTTTCAGTTCGAGCACTTTTTGAGTAACTTGTTCGGGTGTTCCGTTTACCAGTAAATGTTGTGCATCCACACCACCGCAAAAAGCAGTTTTTCCGGCAAAATGCGCTTTCAGATTGGGTGCATCCATATCCTGAGCTAATGCCTGAATGGGATGTGTAACATCCACTCCTAATTTTATCAAATCGTCGATTATTGGAAAAATAGATCCGCACGAATGATGAATTACTTTCAAACCATAACTTTTTGCCTGATCAATTAATTGCTTTGTACCGGGAAAAACATAAGAACGCAGGGAATCGGGATCAACCATCAATCCGTTTTGGCTGCCAAAGTCATTACCAATCAGCACGGCATCCAAATAACCTTTTGTAGCTTCGTAAAACAATTCGTTGGCTTTTAGATAAAATTCGGTAATCCGATCAATCACAGCCGTAAACATATCAGGATTCATCAACATGACCATCAGGGCTTTTTCCATTCCAAAAGCCGCACAAGTATCCTGAAAATGAGCACTCCACATAATTCCCATTCGCACATAACCCGGGTCAATGGATTGAACCAGTCGTGATGATTCTTCAACATCAAGATACAATGTGGGATCGGGCCATGGAAATAAACTTACATCTTCCGGATTGTCTATGTCTTCGAAAAAACCAGGTGCAGTCAGTGTTCGTTCATCTGGTTTATCATCGTGCGAAGTTTTGGCAAACTTAAAGGCACAAGCAATATGATTCGACGGTGGAAAATTGTATGGAACTTCTATGGGATAAATATCATCATCCAACAACACTTTCAATTCATCAACAGAACCAACTTTAAAAAAGTCAAGTAAACCTGCTTGCGCAGCGGGTACCGGCAAGCCCAACCACGAAGCTGGACGATCGACCGGTTGATTGGCAATAGTGGCGTAAAATCGTTCTTTGTGAGTCATCTTATTCATTTACGATAGACAAACTAATTGAAAAACAAATACAACGAAACCATAACAACTATGAGCACTGCCCAGGATATCCATACAACTTTCGATGTTTTTGGAAGTTTTTCTAAACCAAGTGTATTTTGATCTGCTGAGTTTTTATCGAGTTTGGAAATAATGACAGTTGCTATAGATAAAATTACAAACAAGTAGAATGAAATCATCATAAAATGCGGCCAGAATTGATATTTTTCAACAGGAAAAATCCACCAATACATAACTGCTACTGAAAGGCAACATGCTGTTCCGACTGTCAGAATTAAATTTACTGCTTTTGAAGTTGTTTTTTTCCAAAATACGGCAAATAAAAATACAACTGACATGGACGGAGCCAGAAAACCTAGCACCGACTGGAAAATATTAAATAGATTTAGCCCTTTGATATTATCAATTGCCAACGCAACAATGACTGAAATAATGGCACTAAACACTGTAACCCAACGTCCAATTTTCACAATTTCGGCATTGGTGGCATTGGGTTTGTTTTTTTTCAGGTAAATATCCATAGTGTAAACGGTACTGACCGAATTGAGCGAAGAACCAATATTTCCGAGTAAGGCAGCCAACAGAACTACTATTATCAATCCTTTCATTCCTACCGGAAATAGATTGGTTACCATCACCAAATAGGCTTCACTCGAATCTTTCAAATGTGGAAATAATACAAAACAGATGATTCCGGGAAGAATAAACAATGGCACATCGAGAATTTTCAACCACCCTATAAAGCTGGCACCCAATTGTCCTTGTTTAAGGCTTTTAGCTCCCAACACCGATTGCACCATCGATTGTTCTGTACACCAAAACCATACTCCCATTATCGGATAACCAAGTACGATGGGCAACCATGGAAAATCTTTATCGGTATTGGGCTGGAACAATTGCCAGTAGTGAGCAGGGGTAGCGTGATACAGACCGGTTAACCCACCTACTTTAGACAAACCAATCATTGTCAGCGTCAACGAAACTCCAATCAATAATAACATTTGAAAAACACTGGTGTATGCAATGGCTTTTAATCCACCGGCCGCAGTCAAAATTGACGCAAAAACTACCATAATAATGACGGATTCCCACATAGGAATGCCCAAGATTTGTTTTACGAGAATTCCTCCTGCAAATAATCCGAGCGAAAGCCATGAAATCAAAATAGTGATAAGTGTATACCAGGCAAGTAAATAACGGGTTGATTGGCCAAAGCGTTTTCCCATATATTCAGGCAAAGTGGACGCTTTTGCACCTAAATATCTTGGAGCAAAAACGAATGCCAGCATCATTATAAAGAGAAATGCATACCACGCAAAGTTTCCGGAAACAATGCCTGAACTGTAACCGGCACTTGCTGATGCCAGCAACATAGAAGGACCGACATTAGTACCCCACATGGTCAAACCAATGGCAAACCAACCCAGACTTTTGTTGGCCAGAAACAAATTGTCGTTTTTGTTCTTCTTGGCAACACTCGCCCAAAAAGCAATCCCAAATAAAATGACAATATAACCAACAATTACTGCAATATCAATAAAATTTAAATCGATTTTCATATGTATTATGTGATTGTGAGTATTATCTGTAACGGTCAATTATTTTGATAGCTTTCTCGATATCTCTTTCCGATTTAAAATCAACATTGATGTGTAATCCCTGATTCCCAATATTATCAAGCAAGGGTTCAAGTTCGTCGAGCGTAACCCAGTTTGCCATCACCGATTTTCCTCCGGCAAGAATTTTTTTATACAAATCATACCACTGTGCATTTCCACCCTGTGGTTGACCGTAACCCGGAGTCCATTGAACCGCATTCAGATTTTCGAGTTCCATAACTGCATCAAGATGTCGAATAGCATCAACACCGTCCAAATGGTAAAGTGTATAGTCAATTTTATTACATTGTTCCTGTAAAAAGGGCTTACAGAAAGTTCGAAAATCCTCTTCCGAAATCATAATCGAAATATCGACCTGTAACTTTGAAACTTTGCCCGGTGCCCACAATGAAAAATAACAAAAAGCCATTTCGCCATTCACATTGATAATATCGTAAATCTGGTCGAAAACCTTAAAATAAGCATTGTTTATTTCCTGTAATTGTTTCAATGTATTTTCCGGATCCATAATCAAATCCATCAACACGTTGTCCGAACCTTTTAGGCTGGCCAACACGTCCAAGCCTTCAACCAAGTCGGGACAACCAACCATGTAATTACCTTGTGATTTTTCCTTGCATGCTTTCAATAAATCTTTATGCAAATGCCACCATTTGTTGTTTTCATCGAAAATAATTTGGCCGTCGAAACCTTCATTTTCTCGAATCCAGATCGTATCATCCCTCCCTTCGAGTTCTGCACCAAGAATTGCCGCCAGTGAACCGGGTCCTAATTGTGTATTGGCAACCGGTAAAATATCTGCCAGATAGGAATTTTTCGACATGGTATAATGCAGATAATCGGCACGCCATTCCGGATCAAACCAAAACTGATTCATATCTTTATGCGGTGCCGGAGGCTGAACCTGAACATAAGGTGCCCCATCTTTTTCCAAATGTTCCCACATTGTAAGTACAATTCCTTTTTGATTCCACCAATTCAGATAATGCTTTTTTGTTTCTTCAAAATTTGATTTCCAGGTCATAATTTATTTTATAACTTCCCCAACCCCCAAAAAGGGGATTTAGAGGTGATTCAATTATTTAAATATTTCTATTTTGGTTTTACTTAAATCCATTTCGTCAGTACAATTTACGTCATAAGGATACAATGGAATTGATGCACCGTATTTTACAAAAACGGGCATCTCATCTAAAGGAACTTCCACGTTTTTCAACCACCGACTGCCTTCAAAAACTTCACGGGTGAAAAAATGTACCCATTTCCCTTCGGGCAAATAAATATCACGTTTGTTTTCGGAATTCATCACCGGTGCAACCATCATATTATCACCAAAATAGTATTGATCATCAATCTGTCGGCAGGTTCTATCGTCGGGGTGATGCAAAATTAACGCCCGCAAAATAGGAAAACCTGTCTTGGTAGTTTTTTCGCTTTGTTGTAAAATATAAGGAATCAGTTTATAGCGCAACTTCCACCATTTCTGAATGATATGTGCCACTTTCGGATAATACCAGGGTTCCCGTTTATGCGAACCGTGAAAACGAAGATGCGAAGAAAAGACGCCGAATTGTGTCCAGCGAACATAAATATCATCCGGCAAAACTGAATTCATAAAGTTCGGAACTCCGTGGAATCCTGGCACATCGTGACTCCAGAATCCAAAACCGGAAAGTCCGAGTTGCAATCCGCCTTTGAGTGAACCCGCCAGTCCGTCCCACGAACAAGCCGAATCGCCACCCCAATGAAGGGGATAACGCTGACAACCGGCCCACCCGGCTCTTGCCCAGATAACACCGTCGCCGGTTACTTCTTTGGTCACTTCGTAAGCGGCTTTTTGATATAATAAGGGATAAATATTGTGCAATTTATCAGATGGCATGGAATGATATTCAGCATCGAGGTGAATATCTTCTCCAAAATCAGTTTTGATACATACCACACCTATTTGCAGTAATTTACGAAGCAAATCTTTATACCATTCTGTTGCTTTATCGTAGGTGAAATCTATTGTTCCGGCAAAGTCCTGCACGCTAAAATTGGACGAACCTGTAAGTTTTCGCTCGCTTTTACTGATATAATCGTTTGCATTTGCTTCTTCATACTGAATGGCATTGTACGAAATATACGGTAACTGCCACAGACTAACACGGAAGCCGTTCTTCTTCAGATTCTGAATGAATTTTTCGGGATTCGGGAAACGCTCGTCGTTGAATTTCCATTCACAAAGCCAGTCGGTTTCAAACCAACCAGTATCCAAATGAATCACATCACAGGGATAATCTTCTTTTCTTAAACGATTGCAAATTTCATTCACTTCATCTGCCGAAAAGTAAGTCATTCTACTCATCCAGATACCAAAACTCCAGAGTGGCGGCATAGAAGGGAAACCGGTCAACTGACGATAACCAAACAGAATTTCTTCGGGTGAATCACCTCCAATTAAAAAAAAGTCGATTATTGGTTCTTCCACCATCACTTGTGCTGAACGGGTGGAATGATCAGCTAATGAGAATTTTGCAAACGAAGTGGTATGTAGAAACATGCCGTAATTTTCGGAAGAAAGATAAAATGGAATATTTTTATAGGTTCGGCGGTTGTTTACACCTTGTCCGTCCTGATTGCGCAACTGGAATGTTTTTCCAGACAAATCCATTTTCGTAAAACGCTCACCTGTTCCGTAATAACATTCATCAGGTTTGGCTTGCAAGGAAAAAGTAGCGCGGTGAGGTTTCTCGTTTCGCTCTACAAAAGCCATTGCAAAAGCATCGTGGCGCGTTGGTGAAAACATATCGTAAGCTGAAAGTGCTACTTCTTTTTTTCCATCGGGAAAGAAACTCAATTGAATAGTTTCATCCGGTGCTGGCAACAAATCGCTCCACCAGTCAATCTCAGGTTGGCGAAAACTGATGATAGCTTTTTTATTCCCCTTTTGGTCGCTAACTATCCATTCCAATTTATTTTTTTCGAATGATAAAGACGAATTTTTCAACTCCGGTGCTAATTCCAGCATTTCGGAATCTTCTATAATGGGAGTATCAATACCAAGCGAAATACGTAATATCTTATCATCGAAGGCTTTTATCTTCAGCATATAATTTCTCCTAGGTTCGGCTGAATCGGGAGCTATTTCGTTAGAATTATTTTGTTTCTGAAAAGGAATAGTTACTAAAATTTCGCCGTTTTTCTCCAAAATATCAGTTGGCGAGCAGGCCCGCCAAAGTCTGTCGCCTTCATTCAGTTCGGTACTGAAATCCAAAAAATCAAAAAGCTGGTAATTAGTTTGTTGCATATTTTCAGTCCGCAAAATTCCCCAAAGGGGGCATAGCGGTTAGTGTTATAAAATAATCATATTAATCTATAAAAAGCATATTTGCAAAGCACTCTTTAAGTTCACCTTCGGGGGATTTATGGGGTCATTTTTTCAAACATCACCCACGTAGTACCTTTCGGAGCATCTTCAATTCCTTCCTGATATTTACTCATCAACGCATTCCATTCGTTAACTCTTGGATTATTTTCGGTGGTTTTCGGATTTAGTTTATCTAAACTTTCGCCTTTAGGAATACTAATAACTAACATAAGTTGTCTGCCGTTTCTGAAAACCAAAAGTTGTTGAAAGTTAGCATTACAAAAACCTTTTGAAATCTCCGGCCATTTTTCGAATTGAGTTCTATGATATTCAATATATTCATTTTGGAGTGTAGTATCTTCAACCAAATTAGCAGTCATAATTATATTGTCCCACTTCTCGACAGGTTTTTCGTTACATTTTTTTTTGCGGTTGAAATTGTAAAATGGTTTATCGTAAATTTTAATTTCGATGCTGGGGAATTTTTTCTCGAGTCGTGTTTTCAGCTTCTCTACATTTTGGAATTGAGCATAAATCAACCAATGACTCTCCCATTTGTAAATTGAGTTAACATCAATTTTATTTTCCTTGCAAAATGCAGATAGATTTTCTGAAGATAATCGATAGTCTTTATCAATTATTTCGAGTACGGATGAATATTCTGCTTGTTGATTGGAACAGGCAGAAATAAAAAGAAGTAAAACAAATGAGTAAAATAGAATGAATTTATGCTTCATACCTAAATGACAGAATAGTTGTGATTTTTTGAAATAAAGATTTGTAAAACAAGAAAACCATCTTCCAAAATGTTACCTGTTCTTACAATTTGACGTTTAAAGTAAGATTCTGTACTATATCCCTAATTTATTCTTTTTTATATATTCACTGTTAATCGGGCTTTTTAAGCATGAAAAGTAATAAATAATAACATTTTGACAATTATCAAAATCCATATCAAACTATTTTGTCCATCATTTTTAAGAATTTATTGATTTTTGTGCCATAAAAGAGAGAAAATAATGAATAAAAAAAAATGCGATATTTAATTTCTTAGTTGTTAATACTTAATTTATTACTTTCATTTTCATTATTCAGTTTTTTTTCCGAAATTTGCAGACTTAAAAGTACGATTTTCAAGATAGTAATTTTAAGTAAAAAGAAACGTGAAAGAGACAAAGTACATTTTCGTAACAGGTGGCGTTACATCCTCGTTGGGCAAAGGAATAATTGCAGCTTCGCTTGGCAAATTATTGCAAGCCCGTGGTTTTAAAGTAACCAATCAAAAACTGGATCCTTATATCAATGTGGACCCGGGCACACTAAACCCTTATGAACATGGAGAGTGCTATGTGACTGTTGATGGACATGAGGCAGACTTAGACTTGGGACATTACGAACGTTTTCTGAACGTTGAAACACATCGTGCCAATAATATTACCACAGGTCGGATTTATCAAAACGTAATAAATAAAGAACGTAGAGGCGATTATTTAGGAAAAACGGTGCAAATTATTCCTCATATCACCGACGAAATCAAACGGAACATTAAACTCCTTGGCAACAAAGGAGAATTTGATTTTGTAATTACAGAAATTGGTGGAACAGTTGGTGACATCGAATCCTTGCCGTATATCGAAAGTGTTCGACAGTTGAAATGGGAATTGGGAAAAAACTGTCTGATTGTACATTTGACTTATGTACCCTATTTGGCTGCTGCAAAAGAGCTGAAGACGAAACCGACACAACACTCTGTAAAAGCCTTGCAAGAACAAGGCGTTCAGGCAGATATATTGGTTTTGCGCACCGAACATAATATTTCGATGGATATTCGCAAAAAAGTGGCTCTTTTTTGCAATGTTGAAACCAGCGCGGTGATGCAATCAATTGACGTTCCAACAATTTACCGAGTTCCATTGAATATGCAACTGGAAAAGTTGGATGAAGTTGTTCTGACTAAAATGGGATTCGATTTGGCAAAAACGCCACCGGCTGACATGGACAAATGGATAGAATTTGTTGAAAAACTGGAAAATGCAAATGAAGAAGTAAGAATAGCTATCGTGGGTAAATATGTGCAATTGCCTGATGCATATAAATCTATTATCGAATCGCTGCTTCATGCCAGCGCTTATAATAATAAAAAACTGAAACTGGAATTGATACTTTCGGATAAACTGGATGATGAAAATGTTGAGAAGAAACTAAGTAAAGTAGATGGAATTATAGTGGCACCAGGCTTTGGACAACGGGGTATGGAAGGTAAATTTACTGCATTAAAATATTCCCGCGAACACAATATTCCAAGTCTGGGTATCTGTATGGGAATGCAAACCATGACGATAGAATTTGCCCGCAATGTATTGGGCTTTGTAGATGCTAACAGCACCGAGATCGATCCGAATACGACTCATAATGTGGTAGATATTATGGACGAACAAAAAAATATCCTGAACCTCGGAGGTAGTATGCGTTTGGGGGCATATAAATGTAAATTAAAAAAAGGAAGCAAAGCATTCGAAATCTACGGCAAAGAAAATATCAGCGAACGTCATCGCCATCGCTTTGAATTCAATAATGCCTATAAAGAAGATTTTGAAAAAGCAGGAATGATTTGCAGTGGCTTGAACGTTGAATCAGATCTGGTAGAAATTATTGAATTAAAATCTCATAAATGGTACATCGGCGTTCAATTTCATCCAGAGTATAGTAGTACGGTAGTAAAACCGCATCCGTTGTTTATTAGCTTTATGAAAGCAGCGATTCAAAAATAAAATATCAATAGATATCAACTCCGCGATATTGTTAGATATTGCATTCGATAATAATTATTGATTATTACAAAGCGGAATTCATAGCAAACTGATTAAGACTATTGATAAGAGATTTTTAAAAAATTGAAAATTAAATAAATGGAAATTAAATAAGTATGGATAAAAATACAATTTTAGGATTTGTGCTGATTGGACTGATAATACTTGGTTTTTCAGTATTAAACAAACCCAGTGAAAAAGAAATTGCAAACCAAAAGCGTTACAACGATTCAATAGCTTTGGTGGAACAAACCAAAGAGAAAACTGCACCTGTTATAACTAAAACTAAAGGGTCCCTTTCAGCAGATTCAGTTGCAAGTAATGATACAACATCAAATGCAAATGAATATGGTGATTTCAGTGTATCTGCAGTTGGAGTTGAAAAATTTTACACACTCGAAAACGAACTGGTAAAACTTACCTTTAGCAGTAAAGGTGGTCGCATTTATTCGGCGCAATTGAAAAAATATTCCAAACGTGATTCATTGAACAATGCACAACCATTGATATTATTCGATGCGCAAGAAAGCAACATGGGCTTTACTTTGGTGACAAATAATAATCGCGTACTAAACAGCACCAATCTCTATTTTGAACCTGTATCTGTTGTAACAAAAGATGCCAATGGGAATCAAACGTTGATTCTTCAGTTGAAGACAAAAGGTAAAGCTTTTATTGATTTTGCATACACTTTACCTGCTAATAATTATATGCTTAGCTTTGGCATCAAAGCAAATGGTATGAATACGGTTATGCCGGCCGGTACTAACTCTTTAGACATGCAATGGTCATCAAAAATTCGCCAACAAGAAAAGGGACGAAAATTTGAAGATCGCTATTCATCTATAGAATATAAATATGTAGCTGACGATATTGAAAAACTGAGTGAAAGCAAAGCTGAAGAAAAAAAGTTAACGAATAAAGTAAAATGGATTGCATTTAAAGATCAGTTCTTTAGTAGTATATTAATTGCTAATGATGCATTAAACTCAACTACACTTAAAAGCAAATTAGAAGATGAGAAATCGGGCTATTTAAAATCATACGCAGCTGACATGACAGTTGCATTTGACCCAACAGGAAAAGAACCGACTACTTTCCGCATATTTTTTGGTCCAAACCAGTATAAAATACTATCTGCTTACGACAAAGGTATTAACGCGGATTCAAAATTACAGTTAAACAATTTAATTCCACTTGGTTGGGGAATTTTTGGCTGGGTTAACAAGTTCGCTATTATCCCTATGTTTAACTTTTTTAGTGGTTTTATTGGCAATTTTGGTATCATTATCCTATTAATGACCTTAGTTATCAAGTTGGTTTTATCACCATTAACATATAAATCGTATATTTCCAGCGCTAAAATGCGCGTGTTAAAACCCGAAATTGATGAAATAAATGAACGAATACCAAAAGAAAAAGCTGCAGAACGTCAAAAGGCAACTATGGAATTGTACGGAAAAGTTGGAGTAAGTCCCATGAGCGGCTGTATACCATCCTTATTACAAATGCCTATTTTATTTGCTTTGTTTAGTTTCTTCCCGGCTTCAATCGAGTTACGCCAGCAAAGTTTCTTGTGGGCAACCGACCTCTCGGCTTATGATTCCATTTTGAATTGGAATACTTATATACCAATCATAACACCATATTTTGGTAATCACCTCAGTTTATTCTGTTTGCTGATGACTGTAACGAGTATTTTGTATACAAAATTGAATATGGCGAGTACTAGCGGCGGTCAAGAACAAATTCCGGGAATGAAATGGATGATGTATCTTATGCCGGTTGTGTTTATGTTTATGTTTAACAGTTATGCATCTGGATTGAGCTACTACTACTTTATAGCAACTTTATTTTCAGTTATTCAAACTTACGTAATCCGCTCTACCGTTGACGAAAAGAAATTATTGGCACAGCTACATGCTAAACGCGCGAGTAACAGCAAAAAGCCGGCTAAGAAAAGTGGGTTCATGGATCGTTTGGAGAAAATGCAACACGAGCAACAAAAAGCAGTAAAAGGAAAGAAATAATATAAAATTAAATACTTCCAATAAAAGCGCAAAAGGGCAGGTTAAACTTTGCAATTTGCGCTTTTTTTTCGAAAATAAAAAGACATGAAAATGAAAAAAACGTCTATATTTTTATTTACAGTTATATTTCTATTTAGCTCTTGTGCTAAAAACAATCGATTTACTCTTGACACCACAAAAAACCGTGTGGAAGTAAAAATACATAGATTTGACAAAGATTTAATATCTCTCGACACGATAAACATGAAAGTCGGTTTAGATAGTTTATATGCCCGTTATAAGGATTTTCTACCAGCTTATACCTCCGAAATTTTAGATACCACAGCAGCTGACACTGCAGTTGTCAGTAAATTATTCGTTCAGTATCTCACCGATTCTACTTTCGCTTCGGTGAATAAAAAAACGTTGGAAACTTTCAAAGATGTTTCGGACATAGAAAAATCCGTTTCGGATGCTTATACCTATATATATAATTATTTTCCGGAAGTAAAGCTTCCCGAAATTTATTTTTTTGTTTCAGGTTTTAATCGTTCCGTGATGTTAAACGACAAGTTTATTGGCATAGGAACCGATTTCTATTTGGGAAGCGATTATGCAGCATATAAAGATTTTACCTACCAATACTTATTACCTAATATGCGACGTGAATGTGTTGCAACCGATTTGGTTTCGGCTACACTTTTCAGAATGTTTAGGATGGAAAGTTCTAATGATCGACTACTGGACAACATGCTCTACCGTGGAAAAATCATGTATTTACTCTCTGTATTCATGCCAAACGAGAAAGTAGAAAACCTTATGGGTTATACAGTGGAACAATGGAAGTGGTGCAAAACAAATGAAAAAGAAATATGGGCAGCCATGATTAATCAAAAAGATTTGTTTTCGACCGATATGCTGCTTATTCGTAAATACATGAACGATGCGCCTTTTACAGCACCAATATCACAAGAATCTCCTGGTAGATTAGGTACTTGGTTAGGCTGGCAAATTGTGGAAAGTTATATGAAAAAGAATGAAAAAATAGGCTTACGAGATTTGATGAACGAGAATAATTATCAGAAGATACTCGAAGAATCGGGATATAGACCGTAAATAGTTGGTAGTCTATAGTCTATAGTTGATAGTTGATAGCCGTTTTTGATACAAAAAAAACCTATTCGAAAAACGAACAGGTCTTTTTTATAATTTCGATGTCTATTATACCGGACTGATTGCTTCTGAAGGACAAACATCGGCGCAAGTGCCACAATCTGTGCAAACATCAGCGTCAATCACATAGATATCACCTTCTGCAATTGCGTCAACAGGACATTCGCTGATACATGAGCCGCAAGCAATACAATCTTCTGAAATAACGTAAGCCATTTTCTTATTTTTTTTTGTTAGTAATAATTAGTTCTGCAAAAGTATAACATTTTCTATATCAAAAAAAATTTTTTCTCATTTTTTAATTCAAAAAGAGGAATATTTGACTACAATTTACTTTAGTAATTTTTGAATTTATCAAAAAACATACATTAACCGGCTGAAATTTAAATACAATCATTAAAAAATTCCTTTCAATATAACAATATCTATTTTGCAAAATTCAATTTAAATTCTCAGAATAATCAGATTTAATAGAAGAGATCAAAGAACATTGTTACATTTACATGAAATTTACATGAAAATAAAATGAATTAATAAGACTGTTTTAGTATATTTGCACTTCAATTTGAATTAATAAAACGAATTGTACAATTACAAAATAAAATCAACCAATTGATTAACATCTATTTTAAAATCAATAAATTATAAATTATAATTATCAAAAAAATTTGTTATGAACAATTCATTTTTCAGCAAACTCACGCCAAAAGAACCCAAATTTTTTCCCATATTGAAAGAAATGGCAGATGTCATATTGGTAGCATCCGATTTAATTATCGAGTGTGTGCAAAAGACCGATCATGATTCAGCCATTGAGTATTATAAAAAAATTAAAGAACAAGAGAAAAAGGGAGATGCTTTATCAGTAAGAATTTTTGATGAATTAAATTCTACTTTTATTACACCGTTTGATCGCGAAGACATTCACCATTTAGCAGATCGTTTGGATGATGTAACCGATTATATTAATAGCTGTGCAAAACGTATTGTACTTTACAACCCGAAACAAGTTCCGGAAAAAGCTGTTGAACTTGCTCGATTAATCAAAGAGGGTGCTGTTTGTATTGGGAAAGCAGTAGACGAATTGGATGTTATGAAAAAGAATTCTAAAAAAATAAAAGAATACTGTTTAGAATTACATGACATTGAAAACAGAGCTGACGATGTGTATGAAAACTTTCTGATTGAATTGTTCGCAAAGGAAAAAGATGCTGTCGAAATTATTAAATTGAAAGAAATCATGTACGAGCTTGAGAAAGCCACGGATGCCGCTGAATATGTTGGTAAAATTATCAAAACTATTATTGTAAAGTACGCATAATAACTCCAACAGAAAGATGACTGCTTTAACTCTTTTAATTACCATAATTGTACTGTGTTTAGTATTTGATTTTATCAACGGATTTCACGATGCAGCAAATTCTATTGCTACCATCGTATCTACTAAAGTACTAACGCCATTTCAAGCTGTAGTGTGGGCAGCTTTTTTCAATTTCGCTGCTTTTTTTATTGCCAAATACATTATTGGCGAATTTGGTGTAGCCAACACAGTTTCCAAAGCAGTCTTTCCAAATTTCATAACACTTGAAGTAATATTTGCTGGTATTGTAGCTGCTATTGTGTGGAATTTAATTACATGGTGGTCGGGCATACCTTCATCATCCTCCCACACATTAATCGGTGGCTTTGCAGGTGCAGCCATTATGAGTAGTGGTTTTAGTGCTGTTCAAAGTAGTGTAATTATTAAAATTGCATCCTTTATTGTACTTGCACCGTTAATTGGAATGATAGTATCATCGTTGCTAACAATCCTCATTCTATATATTTTCAAAAAAGTCAATCCTCACAAAGCCAACCTTTGGTTTAAACGTCTGCAATTGGTTTCTTCGGGTTTGTTTAGTATAGGACATGGTTTGAATGATTCGCAAAAAGTAATGGGAATTATTGCAGCTGCTTTTGCTGTTTATGCTTTTCCGCAAGGAATTCCTAAAGATGTAGAAGTTATTAATTATATGCCAATCTGGGCTCCATTTGCATGTTTTACTGTTATTTCGTTGGGTACGATGTCCGGAGGATGGAAAATTGTGAAAACAATGGGTTCACGCATCACCAAAGTAACACCAATTGAAGGAGTTGCTGCTGAAACAGCCGGCGCTATTACTTTATATCTTTCTGAAATATGGAAAATACCGGTAAGTACTACACACACAATAACAGGTGCTATCATTGGTGTAGGTGCTGTAAAACGGCTTTCGGCAGTACGTTGGGGAGTTACTAAAAATCTGCTTATTGCATGGCTTCTAACCATTCCGGTGAGTGCTGCATTAGCCGCCCTAATCTTTCTGCTTTTCAAAGCAATAGTATAAATTACTTCAAAACTTAGCATTTAATAAAGGCGAATGAATCTCATTCGCCTTTATTCGTTAACAAATAACCAGGATAATCTATTGTAAAAGAATATTAATGACAAAAAGTATAATATAACAATCAAAAAATCAATATATGGTAAATTTGGATATTGTATATTTGTGCAAAATAAGCGAGCACCTTAAATACTAAATTTCAATGAAAAAACTATTTATAATTTTCAGTTGTTTCTTTACACTTTTTGTGTCAGCTCAACAAACCGAAACCCTTTATTTATCGGGAACCGGATTGGGCAATGAAAAAGAATGGCGGTTCTATTGTACTGATGGCATGAACAGTAAGAAATGGAGCAAAATAAAAGTTCCATCACAATGGGAATTGCAAGGATTTGGAGAATATACCTATGGACGATGGTATAAAAAACCCGGAGTTAAAAATCCAAGCATGGAACAAGGAATGTACGAATACACATTTTCAGTTCCCAACAGTTGGAAAGGCAAACAGGTTTCGATTGTTTTTGAAGGAGTTATGACCGATACCGAAGTGAAGATGAATGGTATTTCGGCCGGTGATATTCATCAGGGTGGATTTTACCGTTTTTCGTACGACATAACAGATAAACTTAAGATAGGTGGAAAAAATAAGTTGGAAGTAAAAGTTTCGAAACATTCGGAGAATAAGTCTGTAAATGCAGCCGAGCGGAAAGCCGACTGGTGGCTATTCGGGGGAATTTATCGCCCGGTGTATCTCCAAGCAAAACCAAAAATAAACATCGAACGCATAGCGGTGAATGCACAAGCTGACGGAAAACTGACTGCAGTGGTTTTTACGACACCCCTACCCGATCATTATTCACTTTCAACGACAATTATTCCGGTAAAAGGAAATGTTCGTTTCGAATCACAAGTTACTGGATTAGTTTCCGGCAAAGATTTTCAGACGATAACAACCGAATGGAAAAACGTTGCAAACTGGACACCTGAAACACCCAATCTTTACCAATTAAAACTGGAACTTAAGAATGAGAAAAACGAAACTGTTCATATTTATAACGAACGAATCGGATTTCGCACGGTAGAATTTCGTCGACAAGATGGTATTTATGTGAACGGTATAAAGATCGTCATGAAAGGAATTAACCGCCATTCATTTTATCCTGATGGTGGACGAACTACCAATCGTGCTATAAGTCTGCAAGATGCTCAATTGATCAAAGAAATGAATATGAACGCAGTTCGCTCTCATTATCCGCCCGATCAGCATTTTCTGGATATGTGCGATTCGCTCGGGTTATTTTATTTGGACGAATTGGCCGGTTGGCAAAATGGGTACGATACACAAACCGGTGAGAAGCTTGTGAAAGAAATGGTAGTGCGCGATGTAAATCATCCTTGTATCGTGCTGTGGGATAATGGAAACGAAGGTGGATGGAACCCCAAAATTGACAAATTATTTGCTCAATATGATCCACAGAAACGCCATGTTATTCATCCCTGGGCAGATTTCGATGGACTCGACACACATCATTATCCAGCCTATCAAACAGGTATTGCTCGGTTTACGAACGGTTACAATGTATTTATGCCCACTGAATTTATGCACGGTTTGTACGATCAGGGACATGGAGCAGGACTAGAGGATTTCTGGAATAAATACACCGATAGTCCACTTTTTGCAGGAGGTTTTATGTGGGCTTACGTAGATGAAGCCGTAAAACGGTCGGATAAAAATGGCATACTGGATTCGGATGGATATAACGCACCGGATGGAATTGTCGGTCCATATCGCGAAAAAGAAGCCAGTTTTTACAGCGTTCGTGAAATCTGGTCACCGATTCAGATAAAAAAGATGATGATTACTCCTTCGTTTGACGGCAAAATAACTGTTTCGAATCATTTTCTTTATACCCGCTTCAACCAATGCAGCATGAAATATCGGTTGTATTCAATCGGGTCTCCGCTTCAAAAAGCTACGAAACTTTTATTGGAAGAAGGAACGGTTACTTTACCCGATTTGGAACCGGGTGATGCAGCAAAAGCCAAAATGCCCGTTTCAGACAAGTTTTTCAATGCTGATGTTTTGGAACTTGAAGCCTACGATGCTGATGGAAAATCCATTTGTAACTGGACATGGCCGATAGCTTTAGCAGAAAAATACACTCAAAAAGCACTGAAAACGGTGGATCAAAGTGGAAAAGCAGGATTCTCAGAACAAGATAGTCTGGTAACACTTTCCGCAAAAAACGTTTCGGTGAAATTCAACTCAAAAACGGGATTAATTACTGAAATCAAAAATAAAAGCGGAAATATCTCGTTTACGAATGGTCCCATTGCGGTAGGTATGAAAATCAAACTTAAAGAATCGAAAATTCGTCAGGAAGGTGATAATGCGGTACTTACTTTTTATTATTTAGGCGGCGTTGATTCCATTCGTTGGGAGATGACACCCGCAGGATTGCTGCACATGTCAGCTTTGATGCTGAACCGCGCTTCAGGTGGAACGGGATTCGACGATTCGTTTATGGAAGAAAATATTACTAATTTTGGTCTCACTTTCTCCTATCCCGAAGTTAAGGTAGAAGGTATGAAATGGTTTGGACGCGGACCTTACCGGGTTTGGAAAAACCGTATTCCGGGAACAAATTACGGACTTTGGGATAAGGCATATAACAATACTATTACAGGCGAAAGTGAGGGAAAACTTGTTTATCCCGAATTCAAAGGTTATCATGCCAATTTGTACTGGGCAAGTTTACAAACCAAAGAATCAAATTTCAGCATTTACAGCGAAAGTGATGGTGTTTTCTTCCGCGTGCTCACACCCGAAGAACCCAAAGGCAGACAAGACGGAATAAACACCATGCCCGACTTTCCGGCAGGTGATCTTTCGTTCCTGTATGAGATTCCTGCCATTCGCGATTTTAAACCCATTCCGCAACAAGGCCCGCAAAGTCAACCGGGAATGATTCGTATAAAAAAAGGCGACGATGGAATTTCGATGAAATTGTGGTTTGATTTTAGATAATTTCTATTGTTGTTTTCAAATTTAAAAATAAATATTATTAAAAAGACACGATTGCTGATTATTTTGCTGACATTACCTTTGCTACTTACAGCTCAAACCACCTCCTGGCCACAGGTAAATACCGAAATGCACCCTTTCACTCGTTGGTGGTGGTTGGGCAGTGCAGTGGATAAAACCAACCTTACTTTTAATCTGGAAGAATATGGTCGCGCTGGCATTGGAGGGGTGGAAATTACACCCATTTATGGCGTACAAAAAAATGAAGCGAACGACATACAATTCCTTTCGGACAAATGGATGGAAATGTTGCAACATACAACTACGGAAACCAAACGACTGGGCATGCAAACCGATATGAATACCGGAACTGGATGGCCTTTTGGTGGACCGGAAGTGACCATTGAAGAAGCAGCTTCAAAACTTTTGACCAAAGAATACAAGATAAAAAGTGGTGAAAATTTTTCCAACATCATCATTCCCGATGAAAAAAATCAACAGGGTATAGCCAAACTCAGCAGGGTAATGGCTTACGATTCAAATAATCAATGTGTGGATGTAAGTTCAAAAGTTGATTCTGATGGAAAATTGAACTGGAAAGCACCGAAAGGCGATTGGACAATCATCGCTGCCTTTTGTGGTAAAACACTTCAAAAAGTAAAACGTGCAGCACCGGGAGGCGAAGGTTATGTAATGGATCACTTTTCGCAAAAAGCGGTAAAGAACTATTTAAATCGTTTTGAAAAAGCTTTCACAACGACAAATACTCCTTATCCTCATAATTTTTTCAACGATTCTTACGAAGTATACGGTGCTGATTGGTCTGAAGATTTTTTTGAACAATTTTATCAGCGACGCGGATACAAACTGGAGAATCATTTACCTGCTTTTTTAGCAAAAGAAAGATCCGACGAAACTGCTCGAATAGTGTCAGATTACCGCGAAACAATGGCAGATTTGCTACTCGAAAATTTCACTCGACAATGGACGGATTGGGCACATTCTCATGGAAGTAAAACCCGTAATCAGGCTCACGGTTCTCCCGGAAATCTAATTGATCTTTATGCCACAGTCGACATTCCCGAATGCGAAGGATTTGGCATATCCAACTTTGGCATCAAAGGTTTGCGCAAAGATTCCTTGATACGGAAAAACGATTCGGATTTATCGATGCTCAAATATGCTTCGTCGGCAGCTCATATATCCGGAAAGCCTTTGGTTTCGTCCGAAACATTTACCTGGCTTACCGAGCATTTCCGCACTTCATTGTCGCAATGCAAACCCGACCTCGATTTATTGTTTTCAGCCGGAGTCAACCATTGTTATTTCCAGGGAACGCCTTATTCTCCTAAAGAAGCCGCGTGGCCGGGTTGGCAATTTTATGCTTCCGTCAATATGTCACCCACCAATACAATCTGGCACGACGCACCGGCTATGTTTTCATATATAACTCGTTGTCAATCCTTTTTGCAAATGGGTAAACCGGATAATGATTTTCTTATTTATTTACCTGTTTACGACGTTTGGCAGGAACAGGATGGACGTTTATTGCAATTCGATATCCACAAAATGGACGTACGCATGCCCAAATTTATACATATTGTTCAATCCATTTACCAAAGTGGTTACGACGTGGATTATATTTCTGACCAATTTATACTTTCAACAAAATGTGTGAATGGAAAATTGCTGACCGAAGGAGGAAGCAGCTACGAAGCCTTAATTCTTCCGGCTGTAAAAAAAATGCCGGTAAATGTTCTGAAACACCTGATAAGTCTCATGGAACAAGGTGCTAAAGTTGTTTTCATGGAAAATTATCCTGAAGATGTACCCGGATTCGGACAATTAAAAAGCAGAAGAAATGAGTTTAAAACTGTATTAAAAAAATTGGGCAACAAAACTGATTTCAACAAAACTTCGGTTCGTCAATTTATAAAAGGTGAGATGATTACGGGAAATGATTACGAAAAAACCTTGCAAGCAGTTGGTACACAACCCGAAGAAATGAAGACAAAATTTGGGTTGCATGCCGTACGTCGTTCCAATGATGACGGGTATCATTATTTTATCAGCGCATTGCAAAACAAAGATGTGGAAGGTTGGATTACGCTTGCCATTCCTGCAAAATCGGCTATGATTTTCGATCCGTTAACGGGCGAAAGTGGAAAAGCCAAACTGCACGAACAAAATGGAAAAATTCAGGTTTATCTTCAATTAAAATCTGGAACATCATTAATTTTAAAAACTTTCACTCAAACTGATATTAATGTTACAGCATGGGAATACTTGCAAACTCCAAAACAAATTATTGATTTAAAAAGCAACTGGAACTTACATTTCGAACAAAGCGAACCTAAAATTGAAGGAATTTATCCCCTTGAATCATTGGGCTCATGGACTGAATTGAACGTTCCGGCAGCCAAAATCAATCGTGGTACGGGAATTTACCAAACTACATTTACTGTAGATGACCTTGGTTCCGACGAATGGGTACTTGATTTGGGCGATGTGCGCGAAAGTGCCCGTGTGCTGGTAAACGGACTAGCTGTGACAACACTCTGGTCGGTTCCATTTGAATGCAACATCGGTAAATATCTGAAAAAAGGCGAAAATGCATTGCAAATTGAAGTTACAAATCTTCCCGCCAATGCCATTGCCGAGTTGGATCGACAAAAAGTAGAATGGCGCATTTTCAAAGAAATAAATTTTGTAGATATAAATTATAAGAATTCAAATTACGGTAACTGGCAACCAATGCCGAGTGGATTGCTCGGACCTGTGAAGCTTAAAATTCAATCAAAATTTTAAATAGCTTCAGGTCGTTTTATTTAAAGTATCAAACAAATTGAAATAGAAAAGAATATTGCTGTGATAAGCCTGGCAATTTTATCAACTATAAATCCCGAAATACATATCATGAAGAAAAATCTAAGTATATATTTATTAATTGTCGGAGTCTTTTTTTCACTTGTAAATGCTGAGAGTAAAGTCTCAGCAGATACAAAACCAAGTATATTTCAGGTTCCGGCTTCACCACGTGCCACATACAACTTTAATTCCGGGTGGAAATTTGTCTTTGGCGATTCAATCGGTGCCGATCAACCCGGATTTAATGATTCCGGGTGGTCTGATGTAAGCCTTCCGCATACCTGGAATGATACTGATACGTACCGTGAATTTATTAGTCATGGAGGTGGCGACAGAGGCGAAAAGCTGTTCGGCATCGGTTGGTATCGCAAACATTTCAAACTTCCTACGAGTGCCAATGGTCAAAAGGTTTTCCTTCAATTTGACGGTATGCGGCAGGCAGGTCGTTTCTTCCTCAACGGTCAGCCAATCGGTAAATATGAAAATGGGGTGACTGCGGTAGGTTTCGATATCACTCCTTTCGTCAAATACGATGGACAAGAAAATATTCTGGCTGTGAAAGTTGACAATAGCACCACCTATAAGGAAGAGGCTACAGGCGTAGCATTCCAATGGAATTCGAAAGATTTCAATCCTAATTTCGGTGGACTTAACAGGAATGCGTCCTTAATCGTTTCAGGCAAGATTTACCAAACCCTGCCGCTTTACGAAAATCTGAAAACAACCGGTATATATATTTATCCCGAAGCCATTGATTTAAAGAAAAAAACAGCTGATTTGAAAGTAGAAGCCGAAGTTGTAAATGAAACCAACGACTATGCTTCTATCACACTTTCGGCTGTTGTAGTCGATGCCGATGGTATGGTGGTTGCAAAATTAGACGGCAATACTTCCGATCTTGTTGCCAATCAGGCAGAAATATTCACAGCATCCGGGACACTCAACAATACCCGCTTTTGGGATGTGAAAGATCCGTATCTTTACAATGTTTATACCATTTTAAGTGTGAACGGCAAAGTAGTTGATGTTTGCGATACACGCACAGGTTTTCGCCAAACGGAATTCAAGGGCGGCGTAGGCAAAGGTGGTGTCTGGTTAAACGGACGGTTTGTATGGCTTACCGGATACGCTCAACGTTCGGCGAATGACTGGGCAGGATTGGGTGGTGCTTACCCCGACTGGATGCACGATTTTACGCTGGCCATGATACGCGAAAGCAATGGCAATTATATGCGTTGGATGCACGTTGCCCCTCAACGTGTCGACGTGGAAGCATGCGATAAGTTTGGAATTGTGGAAGTTTGTCCGGCCGGAGACAAGGAACGATTGGTTACCGGTACGCAATGGAATCAGCGTGTTGAAGTAATGCGTGCCACGATGATTTCTTACCGGAATAATCCAAGCATCTTCTTTTGGGAAGCTGGAAACACCATTGTGACACCGGAACAAATGGTACAAATGGTGGCTTTGCGCAAAGAGCTTGATCCTCACGGCGGACGCGTAATGGGTACCCGTGACAACGATCTTTCGGAAGAAAACAAGGCTCTCACACCCATGTCCGAATATTATGGCGTAATGATTGGTCAGGCTCCGCAAACTGACAAAGTCTCAGGAGATGATATTTTTCGTGGTTACAGCATTGCACGCCGTGATAAAGCACCATTGATAGAAACAGAGGATTTTCGTGATGAAGCGGGTCGTAATATCTGGGATGATTACTCGGCACCACACTTTGGCTTTAAACCTCATATTGTACCCGGACCAAATAATCGACCGGGACCCGGAGGCGATACCTGGCATTGGAATTCCGAAACATTTTGCATGGCTGCTGCAACCCGTTACAACAGTTATGTGCTCAACCGCATCGATAATACCGATCCTTCACATTCAAAATGGTCGGCTTATTGTTCCATTTATTTAACGGATGAAGATGCAGATGGGCGCCAACAAGGCAGCTATGTTTTACGGGTAAGTGGGAAAGTGGACGGAGTCCGTTTACCGAAACCGTTATTTTATGTTTCGCGCGTTATGCAAAACGAGGAACCTGATATCCATATTATCGGTCATTGGAATTACCCTACTAACACAATTAAGAATATTTACGTTGCTGCCACACATTGCGACAAAGTGGAGTTATTCCTCAATGGAAAATCACTTGGCATAGCCGACAAAACATTCGATTTTATTGATAAATACAAAAGTGAAGAAAAACCGGAAGGTGCAGAGCAAAAGGTTGGAGTAAATACAGGGTACATTTATGAGTTTCAAAATGTAAAATTTGTTCCGGGGAAACTGAAAGCAGTTGCTTCAAAAAACGGCAAGGTGGTAGCCCAACAGGAAATCGAAACTGCCGATGAACCCAAGGCCATTAAGCTCACACCGCATACCGGACCGCAAGGTTTACAGGCTGATGGAAGCGATGTGGCATTGATCGATTTTGAAGTAGTGGATGCTCAGGGACGTCGTTGCCCGACAGACGAGGCAAGAGTTGATTTTGCTGTAAACGGCCCGGTTATCTGGCGTGGTGGATTAAATGCTGCGAAGCTCAACACCACAAACAACCTCTATCTTGATACCGAGTGTGGTATAAATCGCGTGGCTATTCGTTCAACATTTACTCCCGGCACCATTACCATTACAGCTAAACGTGATGGATTGACAAGTGCAACACTGAAAATTGAATCGAAGTCCGTTGATATTGTTGGAGGTCTTACACGCATTATGCCACAGACTTTGCCTGCTGAAACCATAGTGAAAAAGAATATCGTTAAACCCTGAAGAATCAGAAAAGGTACAGCATACAAATTCAAAGAAACAAATTATAAAAATCAAATATTTAATCACTTAAATATTTATAATGAAAAATATAACATTGAAATTTAAACTGTTAGTAACAATTTTAGTACTGGCTACGAGCATTCAAGCACAAAAAAACTACAAATTCGCCTATTTGTACAAAGATCTTCCTTTTGAAATGCCTCAAATTGACACTCCGGTTTTTCCCGAAAGAAGTGTTTCGATTACCGATTTCGGAGCGGTTGGCAACGGAATGGATTTATGTACCGAAGCTTTCACTAAAGCCATTGACGCAGTCGCTTCAAAAGGCGGTGGAACAGTAAATGTTCCGGTTGGAGTTTGGTTTACCGGCCCGATTGTTTTCAAAAGCAATATCAATTTACATCTGGGAAAAGGTGCAATCATTCTTTTTTCGCACGATAAAAGCCTGTATCCGTTGGTCGAAACAATTTTCGAAGGATTGACAACCAAACGCTGCCAATCGCCGATTTCTGGAAGAAACCTAACCAATGTTGCCATTACCGGAGATGGAGCAATTGATGGAAACGGTCAATATTGGCGGGGATTAAAAAAGCAAAGCGTAACGGAAAGCTACTGGAAAAAATTCACATCAAAAGGTGGGGTTTTCAAGCGTGCCGATTACTGGTATCCATCCGAACAATATCTGAAAGGACAGCAATTGTCGGACATGAACGTACCGCGTAATTTGAAAACCGATGAAGAATGGAATTCCATTCGTGATTTTCTTCGTCCTGTGATGGTCAGTTTCATTGAATGTAAAAATCTGTATTTACAAGGTGTACTGTTTGAAAATTCTCCGGCTTGGAATCTTCATCCGCTTATGTGTGAAAACGTGATTCTGGATGGTGTGGATGTACGAAACCCAAGTTACGCCGAGAATGGGGATGGCATTGATCTCGAATCGTGTAAAAACACTTTGATTATCAATTCAACTTTCGATGTGGGAGACGATGGTATCTGTATCAAAAGCGGAAAAGATGAAGAAGGAAGGCAACGTGCCCGTGCCTGCGAAAACCTGATTGTGGATAATTGCACCGTTTTCAGAGGTCATGGAGGTTTTGTTGTGGGCAGCGAAATGTCGGGTGGAGCCAGAAACATGAAAGTGGCGAATTGCAAATTTATCGGCACCGATGTTGGATTGCGATTCAAGAGCAAACGTGGACGTGGTGGTGTTGTTGAAAATATCTTTGCAGAAAATATTGCCATGATGGATATTGTGACCGAACCACTCTTATTCGATTTATATTATATGGGCAAATCGGCTGTGGAAGCTCAGTTTGACTCCATAACCGGAAATCCAATATTACCAAAAGTGGACGAAACCACGCCGACTTTCCGTAACATTCATATCAAAAATATTTCATGTACAAATGCAAACAGAGCCATGTATTTCAATGGTTTACCTGAAAATCCGATAGAAGGAATTTATGTTGAAAATGCTTTCATAAGTTCAAGACTTGGCGGTGAAATAAAAGAAAGCAAGCACATTGTGTTGAAAAATATTGTGATAAAACAAACAGAAGGACCCGCATTGAAAATTCAAAACTGTAAAGATATTGACATACAGAATGTGCCGGGAGAAATCATAAAATAGCAGTTAAAATCTATTGTATATTCAGATTTATCTGTTATTGTTAGTCTTTCAAGTTTATCAACCAGACTTTACATTTTAAAAACTACATTTGGCAATAAAATTATAGTCAATAAAATAATCTAGATGTAACCAATCAGAATTTTACATCATTTTCATTTTGAAGTTAAATTCAGAATGAAAATGGTGCAAAACTTAAACAGAATAAACGCACATGCAAAAATACAAACTTATTCTGGCGTTATTATTGATTACCTGCACAATATTTACCTTCGCACAAAATTCAAAGCCAAACGATATCTCAACAAATTGGGGCGATCAAGGCGATGGAACTTATTGTAATCCTATACTGCCATCGGATTACAGCGACATTGATGCTATTCGTGTTGGAGCTGATTACTACGCCATTTCGTCAACTTTTCAGTATTCGCCGGGCGTGGTCGTTCTTCATTCCAAAGATCTTGTAAACTGGGAAATTTTGACTCATGTAGTCGATGATATTACAATTATTACTCCGGAATTAAACTGGGACAAGATGAACCGATATGGTAAAGGCGTTTGGGCGGGATCTATCCGATTTTATAAAGGTAAATTTTGGGTTTATTTTGGAACGCCTGACGATGGTTTTTTTATGAGTTCGGCCACCAATCCTGCCGGTCCTTGGGAACCGCTGCATTCGTTTTGGAAAGTCACCGGTTGGGACGATTGCTACTCGTTTTGCGATGATGACGGGCAGCTTTATTTTGTGGCTACCAATTTTGCTCTCGACCCGAAAAACAATAAAAAATACAACATTCATTTGTTCAAAATGACTCCGGATGGCAAAAGTCTCATCAAGGAATCTGATTCCATAATTCACCAATCAAATGGAAGTGAAGCAAATAAGCTTTACAAAATTAATAGCTTATATTACCATTATTTTAGCGAAGTCAAAAAAGAAGGTCGGGTAATTATGATGGAACGTTCCAAAAATATTTATGGTCCGTGGGAAATAAAACAATTAAACCATGTAAACAAAAACACTGACAGAGAGCCAAATCAAGGTGGATTGGTTCAAACCGAAAAAGGTGATTGGTATTTCTTTACACATCACGGATCAGGGGGAAATTGGGAAGGTCGGGTTGCCAGTTTGTTACCTGTTACTTGGATTAATGGTTGGCCGATAATTGGAAAAGTTGGTACAGATACTATTGGGAATATGGTTTGGAGTGAAAAAAAACCGATCAAAAGCACTTCCGAATTGAAAATTCAAACTGATGATGAGTTTGATAAAAGCAAGCTTGCTGTGCAATGGGAATGGAACTATCAACCACGAAAAGATAAATGGTCATTAATCGAGCGTCCCGGTTTTCTTCGACTTTATGCTTTTCAACCCATCAAACCCGAAGAAACAAAAAAATTAATATTCCGGTCTGGAAATACCCTTACACAGAGGAGTTTCAGGACAACTAGGAACGTAGTTACTACGAAAATTATCATAAATAATATGTTGGAAGGACAGTATGCCGGGTTAACTCACTATGCATTGACTTACAGTACTTTTGGTATAAAAATACTGAATGGAATCAGAACATTGGTTTACGACAACGATGGATATGTACTTGAAGGTATCCAACTTTTTGAAAATGTAATTTGGCTAAAATCAACTTGGACTGACGATGGTTTGAGCAAATATTCATACAGTTTTGATGACAAAATCTACATTACGTTTGGAGATTCGTATCAACTTACATGGGGAAGTTATCGTGGCGATCGAATTGGTATTTTTAATTTCAATACTTTGGAAAACAAGGGGTTTATAGATGTCGATTGGTTTCGGTACAACTATTCTTCGTCTAAGAATTAACATGTTGTGTTTTTGAATTATGTGGGTGTTAAACTCTAAATAATAAGAATCGGATTTTAAACTTTATTCGGCTAAATTGACCTTATTGTTCTAACTAATACTTTATTTCAAATGAAAAAGCTACTAAAACTATTGTTTTTCTTTTTACTTACGGGCACATCAGTTTATTCTCAGCGTCCCTGGCAACAAATTGTTATGCCAAAATTGACGGAAGTTTCTTCCAATTTTCAAAATCCTCCTACTGAATATGGCATTGTGTTGTGGTGGGGTTGGGACGGACCGATGACGAAAGAGGTCATTATGCACGATCTCGACAAAATCAAATCGATGGGATTTAAAGGAGTAATGATCGAAGCCGGTTATGGAATGACCGAAAAATACTTGTCTCCGGGTTGGTTTGAGTTGGTGAAAGTTGCTGTTGAGCAAGCCCGAATTCGGGGTATGCGTGTTTGGATTGAAGATGAAGGAAAATATCCCAGTGGTTTTGCCGGTGGTAAATTTAGTGCCGAACGTCCCGATCTTCGAATGCAAGGATTGGTTGTAATAGAGCGCATCGATGTGAAAAGCGGAGAAACAATTTCAAGAAAATTATCACCTGAAACGGTAAGTGCGGTGGCAGTCAATTCCGACGACAACAGCGTAAAAGTAATTGATCTGAGTTCGGGAGAACTGAATTGGCAAGCACCCGAAGGCAACTGGAAAGTGATTTTGGTCGAGCATCAGTTTCGCACAGCAGTGACACGTTCGGTGAATAATCCCACACGCGGAAAAGATGCCACGGCATCACTCTGCGATTATCTCAATCCTGAAGCAACCCGTCAATTTATTGCCTGGACGCACGAACTATACAAAACGTATTTTGGCTCTGAGTTTGGTAAAACTTTCATGGGAATTATGGGCGATGAACCCGATTTTGGATTTACACCGTGGACTCCAAAAATACTCGAAGAATTTAAAAATCGCAAGGGTTATGATGTAAAACCCTATTTAGCGTTGCTTTTCCTTCCGCAACCAAACGAAGAAGCTAAACGCATTAAGGCAGATTATTGGGATGTGTGGTCAAGTTTGTTTGGCGAAAACTTCTTTAAAATTCAGGCTGATTGGTGCAGAGAGAATAACCTCGATTACATTGTACATCTCAACCACGAAGAGATTGCTCCGGCGTTGGTAAAGTCGGAAGGCGATTATTTCAAAAACATGCGCAATGTTGGCGTACCCGGCGTTGATGTTATCTGGAGTCAGATTTGGATGGATCATGTAGCCGATTATCCAAAACTGGCATCGTCGGCAGCCCATCTTTTTGGCAGACCACGGGCTTTTACCGAAAGTTTTGCAGCGTTCACCTATCGTCCTTCCGTGCCTCAGGCCAAATGGGTTCTCGATTATGAATTGGTGCGTGGCATCAATTCCGTGCAAATCATGTTCATGTCATCCTCTGCAAACAGTGCCATTCCTAGGCCTTCGAAAGATTCGGCTTCATCGTCGGTGGCGCAACCACGCCGAAGCAGTTTTTTTATGACAGATAGTTTTCCGCCGGTGGCAAAGTATTTCAATCGTGCCACCTATCTTTTGTCGATCGGTCGACCGGCTGCCCAAATTGCCGTGTATTACCCAACAAGCAGCATGTGGTTGGGCGATAACGATGCAAATACATCCTGTTTAGCCATTGTCCAAAAGCTTATGAAGAGCCAACGCGATTTCGATTTTGTTGATGAACAGGCATTATCATCGGTTTTATCAATCGAAAAAAGCGGATTAAAAAATTTGAGCGGACAAACTTACAGCACCGTTATCATTCCATCCATTAGCGTAATTTCTACTTTGGCACTCGAAAAATTGAAGGCATTTACAAAAAGCGGTGGTAAAGTAATATTTCTTGGTCGCACACCCGAAATGATGATCGAAAAAACTTTTCGCGATGCTTCCAAACCGGTTGATTTTAGTTGGGCAACATGCGAACCATCGGGCGAATTTACACCTATCGTTCTTAATGCTTTGCCTAAAGCCGACGTAGAATTTGATAAATCCTGTCCGGATGTAAAATACATTCACCGAAAACTAGCTGATGCCGATTTGTACTTTTTCTTAAATGAAGGAATAGAAAAGCAACAACTTAACGCAAAATTAAGCGGTAGCGGAAAAGTACAACTTTGGGATGCACTAAAAGGTGAAATCAAAAATATAACAACCGGTCCGACCAAAAATGGTATTGTTCAGCTTCCATTAAATCTGGATGCTTGGGAAACAAAGTTTATTTTGATAAATAAATGATTTTTTAAATATTCAAACAACAAAACGAGATGAAGAAAATAAATCAGCATGTTTTAACGCTATTGTTTATCGGCCTATTTGTTCATTTTTGTCCAATCAAAGCCGATGCCTCTAAATTATATGATATTTCCGGGTATGGCGCTGTTGGTGATGGAAAAACAATGAATACGCCGGCAATTCAGGCTACAATAAACGCTTGCGCTGCTGCCGGAGGTGGAATAATTTTGATTCCAAAAGGTGTTTTTGTAACGGGAGCCATTTTTTTGAAACAAGGTGTGAACCTGCGAATTGAAAAGGATGGCGTGCTAAAAGGTTCAACCAAACAAGACGATTATCCGCAAATTATGACCCGTTGGGAAGGTATAGAACGTAAATGGACTTCAGCTTTGCTTAATATTGTGGACGTGAACGATGTAGAAATAAGTGGCGAAGGCACTATCGATGGTTCGGGGGCTGAATGGCCGAGAATTATCCGGCAAAACAGCCAACAATTTCAGGAACTTACTCAGGCAAAACGTGATAGTTTGATGAATATTCCACGGTTGGGTCGCCCACGACTTATCTGTTTCCAAAATTGCACAAAAGTAAAAATATCCAATCTTAACCTTCGCAATCAAGCGGTTTGGTGTCTGCACATTCTTTATTGTAAAAATGTAGTGGTGAAAAATCTTAACATACGAGCCGAACATACCATTCTCAGTTCCGATGGCATTGATGTTGATTCGAGTTCGGACGTACTTATTTCCGGTTGCGATATCGATGTAAACGACGATTGCATCTCTATCAAATCGGGAAAAGATGAAAACGGACTTTTGATTAATCGTCCCAGCGAAAATATTACGATTGAAAAATGTCGCTTTGGTTATGGACACGGTGGCGTGGCTATGGGCAGCGAAACTTCCGGAGGCATTCGTAACGTTGAAATTCGCAATTGCGTTGCCGATTCGGGTAATTGGGCACCGATTCGCTTCAAAACACAATCAAGCCGCAGCGGTGTGGTTGAAAATATCACCTATCGGAATATACTGATTAAAGATGCCCGACAGGCTTTTGAATTCAACATGGAGTGGAGAATGGTTCCACCCATCGCGCCACCGGCAAAAGTTTTACCGATAGTTCGAAATGTCCGGTTTATCAATATAACCGGTAAAGCCAATTCATTAGGCAATATACATGGCTTGAAAGACAGCCCGATTACAAACGTAAAATTCATAAAGTGTAATATCTCAGCCCAAAAAGGTCTCACTGTCGATAATGTAAAAGATGTGGATTTCTCGGGGCTTAAAGCAGAAGTAAAAGAAGGCCAAACTATTATTATGAAAACAAAGTAACAAAACCCGAAATCATGAAACGAAATCACTTTTTACTTTTAATTATTGCATTCGCAACATCTTTTACTTCAACGTCAACCGCGCAGATAGCAATAGATAGCACCATTAAAATATTTCAGTTTCCGGCCGATAAAATTCCCCGAATAGATGGAAATACTGACGACTGGGCAATGGTTCCGAAAGATTACATTGTAGGCAGCGATCAGTTGGTGGAAGACTTTGGAAAAATTGCCAAACTAGACACAAACGATCTGAATATTAAAGTGCGTGTAGGTTGGGTAAAAGGTCTTAACCGCCTGTATTTCCTTTACGAAGCGTACGACAATTACTGGGATTTTTCACGCACGGATTTGCATCATGATATTTTTGAATTGGTGGTTGACGGAGATTTTTCCGGAGGTCCTTTGGCTGAAGAAGTGCATCCCAATAAGTCGCGGATAGATCCTTGGGAAGCATATTCAACTTTTCATGGCGTTCAGGCACAAAATTATCACATTTATACACCTGCCGAAGGACAGGACTGGTGTCTTGCCTGGGGCTGCCAACCGTGGATTAAGGAAATGCCCTGGGCCAATGCTGCATATTCGTACAATTTCAAACCCGGTGAATCGGGGAAACTAACCCTGGAATTCTGGATTACACCCTTCGATTATGCCGGACCAGAAGGTCCTTCACGGGCTGTAGAGTCAGTTTTGCATGAAAATAAAATTCTGGGATTATGTTGGGCAGTTATTGATTTTGATGATGTAAATGCAAAAGGGAATCATGGTTTTTGGAATATATCCAATCATCACAAAATGTATGGCAATGCTTCGTATTTACGAATGGCCAGACTGATGCCGCTTGAACCTCAGTTCCGAAAAAAAATCGATGCCAACTGGTCTTTCAAAATACTTGACATGGATCGTCGGTTGGTTACCTTTCAGGATTTGTCGGAAGGAAAAATTACTTCATGGAAATGGGACTTTGGCGATGGAACAACGTCTACCGAACAACATCCTATCCATAAATACGAAAAAGGTGGAAAATTCATAGTAACGCTCTATATCGAAGGTCCGGATGGGAAGTCACGTAGAGCAAAAGTTTGGGATGTGGCATTAAAATGATTTTCCAAGTTTAAAAAAATAACTTTTGAACAAAATTTAATTTATAATAAAAAAACCTATATGAAAGCTAACTTAAAATTACAAAGCGCAATACTGTGTTTTTTCGTTCTACTGACAGTTTCATGCAATACTAAAACCAAACACGAAATTCCTCATCTCCAAAAACAGGGAACTGCCACTCAATTGATAGTAAATGATAAGCCGTATCTGATTTTGGGTGGCGAAGTGTCTAATACTGCATCATCAAGTCTGGAATATATGGACAGTATTTGGCCTAAGCTTAACAAAATGAATTTCAACACGGTACTTGTGGCAGTTGCGTGGGCATGGGTTGAACCCGAAGAAGGCAAGTTCGACTTTTCGCTCGTTGATGGATTGGTCAAAGGTGCCAGAGCACATGACCTGCGGATTGTATTTTTATGGTTTGGAAGTTGGAAAAACGGCATTTCAAGTTTCGTTCCTTCGTGGATAAAAGCCGATCAGGAAAGGTTTCCACGCGTTCAGATCAAAAGTGGAAAGTCAATCGAAGTTCTCTCCACATTAAACGATACAAACAGAGAATCTGATACCCGCGCTTATACAGCTTTCTTGCGCCATATCCGAGAAATTGATTCGAAAAAAAACACTGTAATCATGATTCAGCTTCAGAATGAAGTTGGAGTTTTGGGCGATTCGCGCGACCGGAGCAAACCGGCCAATGAAGCCTTTGCTAAAGATGTTCCTAAAGTGTTGATGGATTATTTACTTAAGCGCAAATCATCGCTTTCGCCCGAACTGCTAAAAGTTTGGGAAACTACCGACTATAAAACAAACGGAAACTGGGAAGAAGTTTTTGGAGCGGGCCCGGCCACCGACGAACTTTTTATGGCTTGGAACTATGCTCAATACATGAATAAAATGGCTGCAGCTGGCAAAGCCGAATATCCGCTACCGGTGTTTACCAATTCATGGATTGTACAACCGGAGGATAAAGGTCCGGGCGACTATCCAAGCGGAGGTCCTGAACCATTCAATATGGATGTTTGGAAAGCAGGAGCACCCAATATCGATTTTAATGCCCCGGACATTTATTTACCAAATTTTGATGAATGGGTAAGCTTGTTCAGCCGCAACGGTAATCCCGTGTTTGTGCCCGAATCAAGAGGCGATTTAGGTGGAACAGCCAATGCTTTTTATGCAATTGGGCAATATGCGTCCATCGGATATTCGCCATTTGGAATTGACAATACAGCTCGTTTACTTGCTTTGCGACCCGGACCTGAAGTAAAAGCTCCAGAGAAACTCGAAAATTTGCCGCTTTCTAAAGCTTATGAAACCTTGAAACAACTATCACCACTTATTCTCGAACATCAGGGAAAAGGCACCATTGCTGCGGCTTGGTTAAACGCCAAAAAGCAAACTCAGGAAATACAATTGGGAAATTACAAACTGAACGTAGAACTGTGGCGCAACCGACGTAATCCGGAACAAGTGGCAGAATTAGGATATGGAATATTTATTGCTGTTGGGCCCGATGAATACGTGATTTCAGGTTCCGATATCAAGGTTACTTTCACTCCCACATCTGTCGGACCTCCAATTGCGGGTCTTGCTTCTGTTGAAGCCGGAAAATTTGAAAACGAGCGCTGGATTCCGGGACGGAAACTAAGTGGCGATGACATTCTGTTGCGCTACGATTTGGGAGCTGCAGCCGATGTTAATCAGTCCGGTAGTGGTTTGCAATTTAGAGGCTCAAACCACAATATTCAACGGGTAAAATTGTACCGGTATAAATAATAAATAACCTGCTTTTTATTACTTCACAAGCAAGAGAAACATCGCTTCACTGGCGCAGGCAGTTTTTTAATCCTCTAAGATATCTCGTATTAAAGCGCATTTTCTTAACTTGACAAATATAGTGAAAGTTTTTTTTAACTTGGCTATGACGGAATGCTCTACTGTTTTCAAAAGTATTTTAATCTATATCATTGTACTTAGCTCCATTTGTAGGTATTTTAATTTGTTGTTTATTTGTATCCTTAATGCACCGATTTGTTAAACTAACCGATAATAATTTGCTATGAACAAAATTTTCAGACTGCCTTTCATTGTTTTATGTATCTCTATTGTGCTGAATGTTCAGAACATTCAGGCCGAAACAGGGAATGTAAAAATAAAAAGCCCCGATGGTTCGGTGGTTTTGACAGTCAATTCGCTTCATGGTGCATTGACTTACCATGTCAATTTTAAAGGGAAAACTGTTATTGAGCAATCTTCTCTTGGTTTGAAAACGCTTTCGAAAGAAATTGGAATAAATGGTGTTGTTGACAAAGTAGAAACCTATAAAATTGACGAAACCTACGCGTGGCGAGGTATTCATTCACTTGCCACCAACTGCTGCAACGGTGCTAAAATTGGTATAAATGAAAACAATGCCAAATGGGCTTTCGAAGTTCGGGTTTTCAACGATGGCGTAGCGTTCAGATATTTGCTCGACGGACAGAAAAATGATTCGATCCTTGCCGAAAATACTTCGTTTGTAATTCCGGCGGGAAGCACGGTTTGGAGTCAGAATAATATAAAATATTACGAAGGCAAATACAAAAACCAACTTATTGACACCATCAAAAATGCTGAAATTGCCGGTCCACCAGTTACCATTCGTTTAAAATATGGCAATGTTTTCCTTTCAATCACCGAAGCGGGCTTGGTAAATTTTGCCGGAATGTCGCTCAAATCGGTTGGCAAACGTGGATATAAAGCTGTTTTGGCAGGAAAAGTGGCAATAAAAGAAAACGAGCAATCACCTTGGCGTGTTATTTTGGTGGCTTCCGATCTGAACACCTTGGTGAACTCGGACATTATCGCCAATTTATCACCCAAAGCCGATCCGACTCTTTTCCCGAAAGGATTCGATACCGATTGGATAAAACCCGGTCGCAGTGTTTGGTCGTGGCTTGCTAACAAACGCGAAGTGAAACTTGAAAATATGAAAGAATTTTCGAAACTGGCTGCAGAGCTTGGTTTTGAATACAACTTGGTGGACGAAGGTTGGGGTAACTGGAAAGAGGAAGGAAAAGATCAATGGGATTTGTTGCGCGAATTGGTGAATTATTCCGAACCGTTGGGCGTGAAAATTTGGGTGTGGAAAGCGTATCCCGACCGAAATGGAATTGCCGGTATTAAAGATTCGCTTAAACGGCGTGAGTTTTTTAGTAAATGTAAAGAAGCCGGAGTTGTCGGGTTGAAAATTGATTTCTTCGATTCCGAAAGGTCAGAAATAATTGATTTCTACCAAAATGCATTGCGCGATGCGGCAAAATATCAATTGATGATAAACTTTCACGGAGCCAATAAACCAACCGGCGAATCGCGTACTTTTCCGAATGAAATGACACGTGAAGGAATTCGTGGTTTAGAAAATCAGCCGCCCTGGGCAACCTTCAATACTATTTTACCTTTTACACGGTATTTGGCTGGCCATGCCGATTTTACGCCGGTTCATTTTGGAAAACGGATTGGCGAAACATCGTGGGCGCACCAAATTGCCAGTGCCATTGTGTTTACTTCGCCCTTACTCGTTTATGGTGCCGATCCCAAAAGTATGCTCGACAATCCGTTTGTGGAGCTAATTAAAAGCATCCCGACAACGTGGGACGAAACCATCGTTTTACCCCAAAGTGCTATTGGGGAATTGGCTCTTTTTGCCCGTCGAAAAGGTGATACATGGTTTATTGCGGCTATGAACGGAATAACAGCCCGTCAGGTTAAAATCAAACTTTCATTTTTATCCAAAGGAAAATACAAAGCCATTATTGCCAAAGATGAAAAAACCGATCAACATACAGCTATAAAAGAAGAACTAATTCTTTCAAATAATAAATATTTAACCGTGAATTTAAATGCTGCAGGTGGATTTGTTGCGCTATTATCAAAAACAAATTAGAAATACTAAAATTCTTTTTAGCGTATTTTAATCTATACCATTGTACATAAATCCATTACTGTTTACATAGATTTGTTTTAGATTTGTAGTCTAAAAAATAAGTTTTCTAACTTTCACTAATACAAGAAAATGAATAAATCCAAATTGATCTTACTTAGTTTAATTATTCTGTTCCAAGCGTCTTTGTTTGCACAAGAAAAAGTTACCGAAAACCGACCCAATCTTCCACGGGTTACTATTAAATTATCAAACGGAAAAGCAGCCGAAATTCCTAAAGGGCCATACAAAGCCACCTGGAAATCAATCGAACAAAACTATAAAATACCTGAATGGTTTGTGGATGGAAAGTTCGGCATTTTTATTCATTACGGCGTTTACACGGTGGCAGCACATGCCAGCGAATGGTATCCCCGCCACATGTACAGTAATGCCGGTGTTCAAAAATGGCACGTAGAACATTTCGGTCCGGTAGACTCTTTTGGATATAAAGACTTGATTCCATTACTAAAAATGGATAAGTTCAATGCGGATGAATGGGCAGCTTTATTCGAGAAATCGGGAGCAAAATATGTTGTTCCAACTGCTGAGCATCACGATGGTTTTGCCATGTACGACAGCAAACTTACCCGATGGAATTCTAAAAACATGGGACCGCATATCGATTTTATTGGAGAATTGGGAAAAGCCGTCCGAAAGCAAGGCTTAAAATTCGGTCTATCGAATCACAGAATGGAAAACTGGGATTTTATGTACCCAAAACTAGACGTAAAAACAGATTTGTTCGACCCGAAATATGCCGATTTTTATGGACCACCACAACTTCCACCTATCCGAAAGGAAGTAAAACCAGGCGAAGAAGTGATAGAAGACCAATCGGTAGCTCCTCAAAGCAAGGCATTTTTAGAAGAATGGCTGGCCCGTTGCCAGGAATTGGTTGACAAATACAAACCGGATATTTTTTGGTTCGACAACGGCGTGAACAGTCGAAATCTGGATTCAATTAAACTGCGATTTGCTGCATATTATTACAACAGGGCTGCGTCGTGGGGCAAAGCGGTTTCCATTAGCACCAAAAGCGACGCCTATCTGGCCGGAAGTATCCGCGATTTCGAACGACAAGGGCGCGCACCGAAAGAAAAAACCAACTATTATTGGCAGGTTGACGACCCGATTGGTGAAAAGTTCGGTTACGTGGAAGGCATGAAACTGACAAATACAGCTTCAATCGTCCGGAAACTGATTGAAAACGTCTGTCGTAATGGAAATTACATGCTCAATATTTCTCCGAAAAGTGACGGAACCATTCCCGAAGAACAAAAACAGATTTTGTTGGGTGTAGGAAAATGGTTAAGTGTGAATGGCGACGGCATTTATGGAACACGAGCCTGGAAAAATGAAAGCGAAGGCCAATTCCGGTTTACAACTAAAGCAGGAAATCTGTATGCAATAGCAATTAAATGGGCGGATGAACCGGTTGTAATTACGCTTTTACCGGAAAGCGCAGGGAAAGTCAAGAAAGTCAGCCTACTTGGCAGCAAAGATAATATTGCTTTTAGCCAGGATTCAAAAGGTTTGAAAATTACTTTCCCAAAAGAGAAACCATGTGATTTTGCCTATACGTTTAAAATTGAAGGAATTACTTTTTAATACAATATTATGACTAAGAAAACACGATTTATTCTTATTATTTTTGCAATTGCATTCAACCTGCATGCACAACAAACGGAAGTTAAATACCTTTCAGGAACTGATAAAGACCATACTATAACCTGGGATTTCTATTGTACCAACGGCATGAATAGTAATAAATGGACCACTATACAGGTTCCATCACAATGGGAACAACAAGGATTTGGGTCCTATTTGTATGGGAAGATAAACCTGTCAGCCAACGAAAAAGGATTTTATAAATACAAATTCAGTGTTCCAAAACAGTGGAAAAACAAAAAGGTGTATATTGTATTTGAAGGTTCAATGACCGATACCGAAGTAAAGATAAACGGAACATCAGCCGGTCCGGTTCATCAAGGTGCATTTTACCGGTTCAAATATGACATTTCGAAATTGGTCCGGTTACAAGAAGAAAATTTGCTTGAAGTAAATGTTAGCAAAGAATCGACCAATGAAAGTGTAAACAGAGCTGAACGCATTTCGGATTATTGGGTTTTTGGAGGTATCTTCCGGCCGGTTTATCTGGAAGCCCAACCAGAAACATTTATTGACCGTGTAGCAATAGATGCCAAAGCCAACGGTTCGTTTCACCTGGATGCCTTTATTCAAAATGATTCAAAAAACATCTCGTTAGAAACGCAAATTCAAACACTAGATGGTAAAAATGTTGGAGAACTAATCAGCTCAAACTCCAAAGGAGATTCAGCAAAATATACCCTTAAAGGCACCATTACGGATCCTAAACTCTGGAATCCGGAAGATCCGAATCGTTATCAGGTAGTTGTAACCCTAAAAAAAGGTAAGAAAACCATCCATCAACTGACTCAGAAATTTGGATTTAGAACCGTGGAGGTTAAGCTTAAAGATGGAATCTACGTAAACGGAACAAAAATCATGTTTAAGGGGGTGTGCCGGCATACCTTTTCGCCTTCTACCGGACGCACAAGTAGCAAACAGTTGGCCATCGACGATGTCAACTTAATGAAAGACATGAACATGAATGCCGTGCGCATGAGCCATTATCCACCCGATCAATATTTTCTGGATGTGTGTGACTCCCTGGGAATGTTTGTGTTGGATGAGCTGGCAGGATGGCAAAAATTCTACGACACTCCGACTGCCCGCCGGCTGGTTAAAGAAACAGTTATCCGTGATGTCAACCATCCTTCTATCGTGTTGTGGGACAATGGAAATGAAGGTGGTTTCAATAAAGACGTCCGTTCAGATTACGCGCTATACGATCCACAAGACAGAACGGTTATTGAACCATGGTCGAAAGTAAATGGCACCGACACCAAACATTATCCCAAATACAATTACGTTTATAATGCACTAACCAATGGCAATTTAATCTATTTCCCAACCGAGTTTTTACATGGGCTATTCGATGGTGGCCTTGGGGCCGGTTTGGATGATTACTGGAATTTAATGCTTTCTAAACCACTTTCAGCAGGAGGTTTCCTTTGGGTTTTTGCCGATGAAGGCATTGAACGTAGAGACAAGAATGATTCCATTGACACACAGGGCAATTTGGCACCTGATGGAATATTAGGTCCAAATCACGAAAAGGAAGGAAGCTTTTACACCATCAAAGAAATCTGGTCACCGGTTCATTTTAAACAAACAACTTTGCCGGTCGGCTTTGATGGCAGTTTGAGTATTATAAATCGCTATTTATACACCAATTTAAACGCATGTAAGTTCAGTTATGAGTTGGTAAAATTCAAGCAGTTATCTGGCATGGACCCACAAAAACAAACCGGAGTCATCGAATCTCCGACCCTTGCGCCCGGCGATAGTGGTGTTCTTAAACTAAATTTACCTGCAAACTGGAAGGAATTTGACGTGTTTTACATAACTGCAATTGACAATTTCAACCGCCAGCTTAATACCTGGTCGTGGAATATTAGTAGTCCTGCAGCAATGGCAAAGCAAATTGTTTCGGAAAACAAAAGCAAAGTAGTGGCAACCGAACGGGATAGTTTATTGGACTTGCAATCTGATAATACGACCGTTACTTTCAATAAAAGGACCGGGTTAATTGCAGGGGTGAAGAATAACGCTAAAACTTTGGCGTTCAATAACGGGCCTGTGTTTGCCGGATTTAAAACATCCTTCCAAAAACTAAAGCATTACACGGTCCCAAATGGGTATGTGGTTGAACTGGTTTACGATAGTATCTGTCACGCTAAGTGGACTATGCTTCAGGGAGGTTGGTTGCAACTGGATTATGATTATACTCTGAAAGGCACTTTTGACTTTACCGGAATTACGTTTTCGTATCCTGAAAGCCGGGTTAAAGGCGCTACGTTGATGGCTAACGGACCGTACCATGTATGGAAAAACCGTTTAAAAGGAACCAAGTTTGGTGTTTACGACAAAGAATATAACAATACAATTACCGGACAAACCTGGAATTATCCTGAATTTAAAGGGTATTATTCCAATTTTTACGCAGTAAAACTACTGACAAAAGAGTTGCCGGTAACCATTGTATCTGCTACAAAAGACTTATTTTTGCATCTGTTTACGCCCGAAAAATCAATCTACTCAAAAGGAGATGTTAATCCGCCATTCCCTTCGGGCAATATATCCATACTAAACGGAATCAGTGCCATTGGCACAAAATTCTCGCAAGCGGAAGAAGAAGGGCCTCAGGGCCATAAAAATATTTCGGATGGCAATACTTTTACAGGTAAGTTATATTTCCGGTTTGGCGAATAAAAGAAACTAAGCATGAAATGGCTACTCCACAAAATTCACCTTCGGGCACAAAATACATACAGCACAGCCAATAGGGAAGAATCTGGTGTTATTTCTCGAAAATGGGAATCCTGCCAAACTAATTGTCATGAATAAAAAAAGCGGACAGGTGGTGAAAGAGTTGGTTGGGACCATCCACCATCATTATCCCTCTGAACGAAGCCCGCACCGATGAAAATGTGCATTTTGGGGAACTAAAATAAGAACATATCCTGGTAATTTGTGCGATAAAAACATTTGCATAAATAGGTTTTGCTCTACCAAGAGCTATCTTAAACCTGACAGGAAGAAGCATGATTCCATACTAGACGCTGTCAGTATTTATAGTCTCTGTCTTCATAATCAATGGATTCTTCTAAAAAAACACGAAGTAATTAAGCTCCAAATATCAATCTTGTAATTTTTATAAATGTACTTATTTCTATATTATTGTACATAACTCCATTTTAGAATCGTACTATTTGTTGTTAATTTGCAATATCTATTTTCTGTTTGCAATTTAATAAAAGGAATCATTACTTTAGACTATTCAAAAAGTAACAAAACAACCAAGTAATTAAATGGTTACAAAAAGTAAGTAATTATAACAAATTAGATTTATTGCATACAATATCAGCTTAACAATATTATCAAATTTATAGAAAGTATCAAGTTACATGAAATTAAAACAATTGATTCCCTTCTTTGTATTCCTATTGGGAATGCAGTCAATATATTCCCAAAACAAAATGACTGCTGAAGAAACCGCAAAAAAAATTGCCGAGCGTATCTTTAACTCAACCAGTTATTTGTTTGAGAATAAAAAAACCGGTGAAACTTACAGTACGGTGAAAGATCTTCCACTTTCGTCCGATGTTCAGGTTCAATCGAAATACAACCAATGGCATTATACTAACGGGGTAACAAACATTGCTCTTATGGAACTTGGTGACAAGTTGAAAGATAAAAAATATGAAAATTACGTCCTGAAAAACATGAATTTTGTGTTTAATGATGGCAATCTTGACTATTTCAAAAAACTTTACGATAAGACACTGGCTGAAGGAGGCTGGGGTTCGGTTCGGAATGTCAGCTGGCACATGCTTTTTCGTGGTAAACGTCTTGACGACAATGGTCCTATGGGTGCCAGTCTGATAGAACTTCAACAACGGTTTCCGAATCAGGCCTTTTTGAATTATATCAATGAAACGGCTAATCACATTAACACATCTGAACCCCGCTTATCCGATGGAACTATCGCCCGTCTTTGGCCGCATGAAAACACCATTTGGGCTGACGATGAATTTATGGCTATTTCCTTCCTAAGCCGCATGGGTAAATTTACCGGCGATAATAAATACTTTACCGATGCAGCAAATCAGGTATTGAAATACAATAAATATCTTTGGTGTCCTGAAAAACAAATCTATTATCATTGTTACCACACCGATAACAAAGAGCATGGTGTTGCACATTGGAGTCGTGCAAATGGTTGGGTGTTTATGGCTCAAGCCGATTTGCTTACGCGTATGCCCAAAAATCACCCATTATACAAAGCCGTTTTAAAGAACTTCCAACAACAAGCAAGTGGGATAGCTCGTTATCAGGGTAAAAATGGACTTTGGCATCAACTGCTTGACAAAGAAGATTCGTATGAAGAAATTACCGGAACAGCCATGTTTGTTTTTGGTATTGCTCGAGGAGTGAAAGAAGGGTGGTTGCACCCCGACTTTATTTACGTAGCTGAGCAAGGTTTAAAAGGAATTATGACGAAAATTACTCCGGAAGGTGGTATTACTGCAATTTGCGTAGGAACCGGCATAATGCCTTCACTACAATACTACTACAACCGTCCAACACAAGAAAATGACCCTATGGGTGAAGGACCTGTGCTACGTGCTTTAGTAGAAATGATAGATGCACCAAAGTACACTGAAATTAAAGCCGAATCGCAATACGACGAAATAGGACAGAAAAAATAAGGGTAAACTACAGATTTAAAAGGAATACGTTATGCTTAAAAAAGTATAGCGTATTCCTTTTAGCATAAATATCAAATTTAGTTTTCTCAAAATTATTATTCTCATACAATTTCAAACTAGAACCATTACTAATGTTTCCTTAGTGTTATAATCCTGACTTTAGGATTTTAATCAAAAAATTCTCTTTAAACTGTAATTCTTCTACCCAAAATATATGTTGTTGAATATATTTTTCATAATATACTAGTAGGGAGAAACTTCAATCGATACTATATATGCATGAAAATCTGATTTATATAGATTTTCATTGCAGAGATTTTAGTTCCGTGTTCGCACACAAAATCAAATAGAATTTCTCATTTACGAAATTTGTTGTATTTTTGCGAGTAATAATAGCTTTTAAGGAACTCAATATTATTCATTTTATCGATTTCTTTAAATAATAGTCTTGTTTTGTAAACACTAATAATGAAAAACACAAACTGCCATGAACTATAATGATCTAGGTGTGGAATTCAAATACCTTATTGTAAGTGACAAAGACAAGAAATTTGGTCTTACAATTAATACTGTTGGATTTCAATCTATTCATCCCAATACACCTTACCCTATAACTGATCATCCTTCCGGTTACTTTTTTAATGCCAAAAAAGGACGGATTTTGCACGAATATCAATTTGTATATATAACAAAGGGTAAGGGTGTTCTCTCCTTTGATTCAGAAGAAGAAATTTCCATATCAAAAGGTTTACTTTTTATTATTTTCCCCGGACAATGGCATACTTATCACCCATTAGTTGAAACAGGTTGGAATGAATATTATATCGGTTTCGAAGGTCCAATGTTCGAGAATATTATAGAAAATTCATTTATATCAAAAGAAAATCAAATACTTGAGGTCGGATTCAACGAAGAATTAGTAAATCTATTTAGTCGTGCTATCGAAATAGCCGAAGTTGATAAAATCTGTTCCCAACAATACCTCACGGGGATCGTTTTACATATTTTAGGACTGGTACTTTCGGTATCTCAAAACAAAATTTTTGAAGTAGGCGATGTAGTTCAAAAAATTGAGCAGGCTAAAATCATTATGAATGAAAATATATATAAAAACATCGATCCGGAAGAACTTGCTAACAAACTAAACATTAGCTATTCGTGGTTCAGAAAGGTATTCAAAGATTATACCGGATACGCTCCCGCTAAATATTTCCAGGAACTAAAACTACGAAAGGCTAAACACTTGTTGGTCAGTACATCACATTCAGTAAAAGTAATTTCATATATGCTTGATTATAATTCTTCTGAACATTTCTTTTCGTTATTCAAAAAGATTACCGGTTACACACCCCTGGAATATCGATCTTATGGTAGAGGAGCACACATTACAGATGAAGCTTCTTGATTGTAAAACTATTAACTAAAGTGAATCTGTATTTAATAGCAATATTTAATTATAGGAAACAACAATTTAAATTACGATAATATTCTTTCATTTTCTTAGTAAGAAAAGTTCTATGAAAAAACTTCTCTACGCTTTCATAGCCATATTTATGTTCGCTTGTAGCTCTTTAAAGCAAACACCAATTGACAGGAAAGCATTAGTTAACAGGAATAATCCGCACATCAACTCCTTCGACTCGCTTGCATCATTGTCAGTTGGCAATGGTGAATTTGCTTTTACTGTTGATGCTACCGGCCTGCAAACATTCCCCCAGAAATATACACAAGGAGTTCCGCTTGGTACAGAAAGCCAATGGGGATGGCATAGTTTTGCCAATCCGAACAATTACCGTCACGAAGAAACCCTCAAAAATTATAATTTCAGGGGAAAAGAAGAACCTTACTCTACCCAATTTAACGAAGCCGGTCGCCCGAAAGAAGCAGCCGATTGGTTTCGGATAAATCCGCATCGACTTCATTTAGGCATCATCGGTTTTGAACTTTCTGACACTGCCGATTTCAAAAATATTAGCAATGTAAAGCAAAAACTCGATATGTGGAATGGCTTAATTTTAAGCCAATTCAATTTATCGGGAAAAGCTGTATCAGTTGAAACCACATGTCATCCTCAAAAAGACATGATTGGTGTCAAAATCATTTCCCTTGCGCATCCGGCTATAAAATTCCAATTTCCGTATCCTTCAGGTGGACATAGTGATGATGGTTGTGACTGGAACAGTAATGAAAAACACAGTACCACCATTATAAGTCAAAATGAAAACTCCGCTTTGCTCGAACGAAAAATCGATGCAACGGTTTATTATGTAAACATTCAATGGGAAGGTAATGCAAGTTTAATTGAAAAAGAAAAAAATTATTTTGTTCTTCAACCAACTTCGGATGATTTTGCTTTCACTGCAGCTTTTTCGCCTACTAAACCAACCGAAAATGTTCAGCCGAATACATCGGAAACACAAATAGCTGCTTTTAATTATTGGAATTCATTCTGGACAAAAGGCGGTGCTGTAGATTTTTCGCAATGCAAAGACAAACGTGCTCCTGAACTGGAGCGACGTGTAGTACTTTCGCAATATCTGCTTGCTATTCAATGCGCAGGATCGGTTCCACCACAAGAAACCGGATTGACATACAATTCGTGGTATGGTAAATTTCACCTCGAAATGATATGGTGGCACGAAGCTCAATTTGCACTTTGGGGACGTTCCGATTTATTGGAACGTACTTTAGACTGGTACAATAAAGCTTACCCAATTGCCAAAGAAATTGCCCAACGTCAAGGATTTCAAGGTGTACGTTGGATGAAAATGACCGACCCTTCGGGCATAGAAGCTCCTTCGAAAGTTGGTTCTTTCTTGATTTGGCAACAACCACACATTATTTATTTAGCAGAATTAGTTTATCGTAATCATCCTTCGGAAGAAGTACTACAAAAATACAGTAAACTGATAGATGAAACGGCGAAATTTATGTTTTCTTTTGCAACTTACGATCAACTGGAAGGACGTTATGTATTGAAAGGAGCCATTCCTGCACAAGAAACTTTACGTGCATCCGAAACGGTTAATCCACCTTTCGAACTTTCATATTGGTATTTTGCTATGAATACAGCACAAAAATGGCGTGAACGAATGGGTTTAAAACGCAATCTCCAATGGGACGAAATGATTGACAAACTCTCGCCACTTGCTTATCAGGATGGCTTATATCTGGCTGCCGAAACCGCTACCGACACTTACAAAGACATTCGTTTTAGTTCCGACCACATGGCCGTTTTGGGAGCTTTAGGTATACTTCCAAAATGTCCAATGGTACGAATGGATTACATGCAAAATACATTGAACTGGGTCTGGACAAACTGGAACTGGGGGAAAACCTGGGGTTGGGATTACCCAATGACGGCGATGAATGCTGCACGACTAGGAGATACTGAGAAAGCTGTAGGTGCTTTGCTTATGGACAAACGCACAAATACTTATTTGGTGAACGGACATAATTATCAGGATAGTCGGTTACGGATATATTTACCCGGAAACGGTGGATTACTTACTGCAGTTTCGATGATGTGTGCTGGATGGGATGGTAACAAAATCAAAAATCCGGGATTTCCGAAAGATGGAAACTGGAACGTGAAATGGGAAGGTTTAAAACTGATGCCATAAACAATTGGTTTATTAAATTCAATCTGAACATATAGATTTATTTCACAAAAATAAAAAGGTTCAGGATAACACTATCATATGACTCTTAAACCTTTTATTTTAATTACAACATTTACTAACCAATATGTACAAGCAAAAAATTATCTTTTTCCTATTAATTTTTACATTTAGCTGCCGAATTTCTGTTTATTGTCAAAGCACTGAAAAAGCAACTCAGATTTATGATCCTGAATTGAACCAATTTGTTGCAAAAAAAACTGATAAGCAGCAACGTGAACTCCGATACCGACCGGATGGACAGGATTTTGTCATCGTAAACGGAAATAAAAAGTTCAATCGGGCACTCTATGGAACACATACAGGTTTTAGGGTAGAAACAGGTGATGTTCCTGAATTTGCACTATATTTACCGCGCATGGGCGGAAATCTGACTTTTTCAATTGGAAACAAACAAAAAACAATTTCGTTGAACGATGTTGCGCGTATCGAAAGTCGTTACAGACCGGGTTCACGCATTTACAATATTACCGATTCCTTATTGGGAAAAGGCAAAATAATTATTACCGCTCTGGCTATGAGTGAAGCCGAAGGAATTATTTTGAAAATTGAAACTTTCTCAATCAAAAAAAACACTACATTTTCCTGGAAATTTGGCGGAGCTGCAGATAAGCAATTCAGCCGTGAAGGCGATTTAGGAGTTGATCCGATTGATTGTTTCGACTTGAAACCTGAATACTGCAAAGGAAATATTTATACTTTGAATAAAAACTGCTTTAGTTTAGTCTTTGGAGCAAAACAAGATAAGAAACTAATCGGCACTTTTCCACCAAAATCTGAACTTTCGATTTCGAAAAGAGATTCTCCAATTCTCAATGGAAATTTAAAAATCAACGGGAACAACACACTTTATCTTGCCATTCAGATTCCGGGAAAAGTTGAAACATTGCCTTACGAATCTGTATCCGGGATTTTTGAAAAATCGGAAGCTGACCGTGCAGCTTTAGCTTCTCATATAAAAATTGACACGCCTGATCCTTATTTCAATACCTTGGGTGGAACTTTAGCAGTAGCTGCTGATGGTATCTGGAGTGGTGAAACATGGCTTCATGGTGCTGTGGGTTGGCGTATGCCACTGAGTGGTTGGCGGGCAGCTTACACCGGTGATGTATTGGGTTGGCATGACCGCGCACGCAAGCATTTCGATGCTTACGCCGCTTCGCAGGTAGTCAATGTAGAACCAACCCGACCTCATCCAACACAAGACACTGCATTAAATTTGGCACGAGCCGAAAAAAGCTGGGGAACACAAATGTACAGCAATGGTTACATCTGCCGGAATCCCAATCGTAATGATCAAATGCATCACTACGACATGAACCTTTGTTATATCGACGAATTGCTATGGCATCTCAATTGGACGGGTGATTTAACATATGCAAAAAAAATATGGCCGGTAATCACGAACAGTTTAGCATGGGAAAAACGAAATTTCGACCCAGATAATGACGGGCTTTACGATGCATATTGCTGTATTTGGGCCAGCGATGCTTTATACTACAGTAGCGGAGCAGTTACACATTCGTCGGCATACAACTACCGTGCAAACAAAATGGCTGCCGAAATTGCAGAAAAAATTGGTCAGGATCCGAAACCTTATGCACTGGAAGCTGAAAAAATTCTTAAAGCACTCAACGCCCGCCTATGGTTACCAACCAAAGGCCATTGGGCGGAATATCAGGATTTCATGGGTGAAAAAAAATTGCACGAAAGTGCTGCAGTCTGGACTATTTACCATGCCATCGATTCCGAGGTAGAGGATGCTTTTCAGGGTTATCAGGCAACACGTTATGTTGACACCGAAATTCCTCATATTCCCGTTGTGGCTAATGGTTTAAAAGATGAAGGTTATGCGACCATTTCCACCAGCAACTGGCTACCATATTCATGGTCGATTAATAATGTAGCTTTTGCCGAAGTATTGCACACCGCATTGGCTTATTGGCAGGTAGGTCGCAATGAAGAAGGCTTCAAATTGTTGAAAAGTTCAATTCTCGATGGTATGTATCTCGGTGCAAGTCCCGGAAACATTGGACAAATAAGCTATTACGATGCTGCCCGTGGCGAAAGTTACCGTGATTTTGGCGATCCAATTGGAATGACTTCAAGGGCATTGGTACAAGGACTTTTTGGTATCACGCCAGATGCCATGAACGGACGATTAGTTCTTCGTCCGGGTTTTCCACAATTATGGAATCATGCTTCCATCAGCACACCCGATATTGATTTTAGTTTCAAACGCTCGGGAAAAACCGATACTTATGTTATTCATCAACATTTCGAAAAGAATCTGGCAGTTAAGCTTCAAATCAAAGCATATTCCGACAGTATAACTTCACTTTCTGTTAATGGTAAACCTGCTGAATGGAAATTAATAGAAGCAGCTAACGGTTATCCTGTCTTGGAAATTTCAGTTTTCAATTCGGGAAAAATCGAAATAATCTGGGGTGGAAAGGCTCTGTCAAACGAATATCCTGAATTAATATCCCATAAAGGTATGCAATATGCATTTCATTCAGATGTGAAAATTATCAATATTTTAGATCCTCAAAAAGTATTGGATCATGTCGTTCTAAAATCAAATGATATTGCTGGAACTATAGTTGGAGAAACCGGTCATAGAACCTATTTTGTGGAATTGTCGCAGGGGCAAATGACCTGGTGGCAACCTGTCAATATTGAAATCGAACAAAAGAAAATAAAGAAAATGGCAGAATTTTCAAATGTGAATACTGCAAACTGCGAAACTGTAAATATGGATCAGTTTCTGAACGATTCGGTGACTAAGATATTTAAAAACAAATACCTTTCACCTCGTTCTCCTTATACTACTCTTCAAATTCCGACACAGGGCATAGGCGAATGGTGTCATCCTACTATGACTGCAGAAATTGATGATGTCGGAATGAGAAGTCAGGTGCAGAATAATATTCTGCAAACCAAACTTGGAGTACCTTTCCGTTCCCCATCCACAGGTAAAAACGTTGCTTTCACTTCGCTTTGGAATAATTTTCCGAAAGCAATCAATATTCCATTGAATGGTTCAGCATCGCATGCCTATTTACTTATGGCAGGAACAACCAATCATATGCAAACACATTTTGTTAATGGACGAATTAATGTGGAATATAATGACGGCACATATGAAACTTTAGAACTGGTAAATCCGGAGAATTGGTGTCCGATAGAACAGGATTATTATGTGGATGGTCTTGCATTCAAGTTAAACGTCCCTCGTCCCTACCGAATACACTTCAAAACAGGACTTGTTAGTAATAATCTGGAAAAAGATTTAGGAATTGATGGGGTGTATGGTCGAAAAATTGACGGAGGTGCAGGGATATTACTCGATATGCCACTTGACAAAACAAAAACATTACGTAAAATTCAGGTACAAACCGCAGCAAACGATGTTATAATTGGATTAATGTCTTTAACTTTGCAACGATAAAAAGTTTGATTGAAACTATTTACAACCGTTCTTCAAACGTAGTTGTGCAATAATACAAAATTTCGAACGTTTGAATGTATGGAGATTGAAAATTGAAATTTAAACAGGACCCGCATTATTTCAGAACAAACAATATGTTGATAGATAAACTAAAAAAATACCTACTACTTTCTTTTTTCATCTTGAAATTGAGTTCCTCTGTTCTGGCTCAAAGCGGCAATTTGCTTTATGTAGACGATAAATTAATACATTTTGGATTCTCATTGGGTGTTAATTCGATGGATTTTGGTATAAAGCCCAGCCTTCAGGACATAAACGGGAATATTTATGAAGCCGAAATATCTACATTAAAACCGGGATTCTCAGTAGGAATTATAAGCGATTTACGACTAAATCGCTATTTAAATTTGCGCTTCACCCCTACCCTTCACTTTGGTGAACGTCAATTAATTTACAGAGCTGTAGGAACTTCCATCAGAGATTCAATCAGTATCACATCAGTTCCCATCTGCCTGCCTTTATACTTGAAATATAGCTCTGAACGTAAAGGTAATTACCGACCATACCTGCTTTGGGGCGGTGGTGTTTATTTTGATTTAGGACGAGATAAAGGAAAAGCTATTTTATTGAAACCTTTAGACTTATACACTGAGTTTGGGGTGGGATGTGATATATATTTCTCGTTTTTCAAACTGTCACCCGAATTAAAATTTGCCATCGGATTTAATGACATGTTTACTCCACTCGATCAACGGGATGCCGGTTTTATAAGCGATAACGATAAAAAATTCTCAATTGCACTGTCGAAACTCACTTCGCGCATGTTGACACTGACTTTTAATTTTGAATAGAGGAATTGGAATAAAACAAAGAAAGCCTGACTTTCAAACTTCTGAAAATCAGGCCTTTCTTTAAATTGTAAATGACTCATAGGCTTTCAATTTCTTTGATCACCTTTTCCATTGCAATTTTCCAATCGGCAAATAACTTACGAAAATAAGCTTTTACCAATTTTGGATTGTCTTTTCCGTCGGGACAGTTGACACGCAAAATAAACTCACGATTAAGTGCCATAACTTCTACTGTAACGTTATCAACTTTTTCGGTATCAATATCTTTCGACATCAAACAACGAAAATAAATATCGGTAATCAATTCGGATGAAACAAACTGAATGGTCTTTTTGAGTTTTCTACGACTTGCCATAATGAGGTTTTTTAATGATTTATAGGTACAAATATAAGTCAATATTATGATTAAGCCATATTTTACAGTAAATTTGCCAAAAATAATTCATCAACTTTTACGTTACATTAGCAAACTCATTGCATTAGAATATGACTTCACCTAAGAAAAGAGCCTTCTCAACGCTTATATTTATCATTACGCTGTTTTTCAGCATAGCATTTACATCCTGCGATGACGAACGCTACTCTACCGATACAAAAAACAGACTGGAGTTTTCGACTGACACCCTGACTTTTGATACTGTTTTTACAACGCTAGGTAGTGCTACCTCCAAGATTCTGGTTTACAATCGCAACAAGGTAGCACTTAAAATCAGCCGGATAGAAATTGCAGGAGGAAATATATCGTCCTTTCGGATAAATGTAGATGGAAGCGTGAATGCCGACAACCGGTTTGAGAATATTGAAATTCGTGCCAACGATAGCCTGTATATTTTTGTTGCCATCACCGTGGATCCGACCAATTCAAATTCTCCGGTATTTATTGAAGATTCATTGATTTTTCTGACTAACGGTGTAAAACAGAACGTTAAGCTTCAGGCTTTCGGTCAGGACATGGAAATTCTCCACAACAAATACATCCTGAACGATACCACCCTTACCGCCAATAAACCTTATCTGGTTTATGGTAATCTGGGCGTGGATACTGCAAAAACCCTGACCCTAAATCCGGGATGCAAACTGTATTTTCACAAAAATGCCAACCTGATAGTGTATGGAAATTTAAAAGCTATAGGAACGGCAGAGAAACCTATCATTCTGCGTGGCGATCGTCTGGACAAAATTAAGTTTGAAACTCCGGTTCCATATAATCTTATTGCCGGTCAGTGGGGCGGTGTATTTTTACTCTGGAGTGGTGGAAATCATGTGATGGAACATGTCAATATGAACAGCGGATACGTGGGTGTTTACTTTTCGAATTCCGACAGAAATACTTTGCCAAAACTGGAAATTTCAAATTGTCGGATTCAAAACTTTCTGCTTTATGGTCTGGTAGTTCAAAATGCAAATGTAACTGTCAGCAATACTGAGATATCGAATACGAGCAGCTACAGTGTGTACCTGAACGGTGGAAAACATAGCTTTATTCAAAGTACCATTGCCAATTATTTTAATAATAGCAGCGATGTGATGCAACCCACTTCGCGCGACAAAAAACCGGCAGTGATGATTATGAATCTCAATCGGGTTGCACCCATGGAAACTGTTTTCCGTAACTGTATTATCAGCGGTAGTTCCGAAAATGAATTCAGTTTGGCAAGCCGTTTTATGGATCAATACAAAGGCACTTTCGATCATTGCTATATCCGTACAGCCAAAGCATTGACATTGCCACAATTTACGAATACAAATATCCGTTGGTACGCAAAGAACGACACCGTCTTTAAAAGTATCCGTTACGATTTGGAAAAGAAAACCTATTTCGACTTTACACCCGATTCCGTTTCACCTGCCCGCGGACTGGCTGACAAAGCCATTGCCTCCCAATTTCCATTGGATTTAAATGGAAATAATCGTCTGGAAGACAATGAACCGGATGCCGGTGCTTACGAGTGGAAACCGACGAAATAACGTAAGAATTCCCAATTATTAATCTCTTCTGAAATTGATAATTGGGAATTCTTATTGGTAAATTTGGTTCTTAAAGTTTCACCATTTTATAAGTACTGTTTCCAACAGATACTACATACAATCCCCGTTGTAAGAATTCAACCTGAATAGTTTCTATTGCAGACCGACATTCATTCCTGTACAATACTTTACCCATCAAATCTGTTATTGTCAACAAATCTCCCATCGCATTTTGCACTCTAAAACTTTCCCGCACCATAGTCGGATAAACCTTTATATTCGACAATGGCGATTCCACTCCAGATAAATCATCATTTGTTTTATTGAAAGTTGTTGCCTGAATTAACCAGTTCAGACTACCATCCGGCATACGTGAATAGCTCAGATTGGATTCCATATATGGGAAACTTACCGAGTCAACCATTATGATGGTTCCCAACGAATTTGCTTTGGAAAGCAAAACGGGTTCACCTTCTTTTCCAAGTTTAAATCCCAAATGAAGAACACCTTGTACCTGTTGATCGTCAGCCCATAAAATGATTCTTCCGTTAGCCGGAATAGTTGTTTTTACAGGATCGGTGGTTGGTATTTGTGTCAGGGTTTTATTAGCAGGTGTATCGCTTACATACCATCCGGCTATATTGACATCAGTACTGCCATTATTATACAACTCGATATAATCATCTTTGCCGCCAAATTCATCGGAGATCAGACTATTGCTGGCAACCAATTCATTTATAACCACCGGAGGCAGATCGTCAGGATTTTCGACTGTCGATTTTTCGTAAATTGCTTTCAGGCTGATATCTCCTGTAAGTACAGTCGAATATATAGGATCGGCACTAACCTGAGATACCGGAGACGACTTACAGGTCAGTTGCAAATCAAACATTACATCGGAACTTATAACTGAACTCTGATGTACTTCCACGGCGATCAGATTATCACCTTCTTTCAGCAGATTCTGAGGAACAGCATAAGTTACAAGGTCGCCATTATTATAAGTGGTGGCAAGCGTGTTAAAGGTAAGAGTTCCAGTTGGCAGTATATATCGCCCTACTTCCTGACCGTTGACATAAACTGCAGCACCATCGTCCACCAGCATCGTAAGTGAAAAATCACTTTTACTGCTCAGGTCACTAATAGAAACAGTCTTACGAAAATAGGCTGTTGGATATTTATTACTGGCATTATCACCATAACTGATAAGTGTTTTTTCGCCTTTGGCGCCATAGCCCAACTGAGCCGGTCCGCTTTTCCAGGCAGCATCACTGTATGCATTTGCAAACCAATTCGTGGCAGGAATGGCATTTCCGTCAAAATATTTCCAGATACTTCCCATAGCCACTATCATCATCTGGCTCAAAGTAGCAGATAATTCCCATTGTTTAAATTTATAACCGGTAACATCTTTCGCTGCAATGGAAATGGCCCGGTTTTTAAAATATTTCAACAGAACATTAGAGCCTATTACAGGCTCTGAGTTCATAGTTACTGATGCTGTCGGGATATTTGAAGTCAGTTCTACGGTTTGAACAGCTGCAGAACTTAAAAACCGGCTACTTAAGAAACCCATCATATTCCCGGGTCGATTGGCCGAAAAGGCTTTCATTATCTGTAAGTCCTGCGCGAAACCACGATAAGAAGGCCATTTTGTTTTATGATAAACGATTTCCGTTGCTATTTTAGCCGATAGGCTATCCATAATCGAATTTACCCTTTTGGTTTCGAAAGTGGTGGAAAGTTGAACACTGAAGCGATCGATAAACTTATTACGAAAAGTTTCATTTAAAATCAAACGACTGAGCAATAAAGTAGACCAGGCTGGAAGTAGCTGGTCCGTTTTTTCTCCCAATGCATACAACAAAGTATTGTGATTTTGCAGACTGGTATCGTATAAATTAAAGCCAAAATCAGTATCATACATGATCCAACGCCATATACCACCAGCTTTTTTCTTCCATATTTTCACATTATTGTTCGGCCAATCGGTATTTCCAAAATATATTTCCGAAATCATATAATCCATATAATTATCCATATCCATCATGCCGCAAACTTTGTTATAAACTAAAGGCTGGGTAATATCATTTTGCGTAATATAGTTGCTAAGCGGCAAGTAACTTGTATCGTATGGAATAGACCAGGTTTCGAGCAAATTAATATCAGCGTCTTCCAATCCATAATTCGAATAGATTAAATCTTTTCCGCTGGTTTCACGCAAATTCTGTATCCCGTAATACACGCCATTCATATACATTACTGCCGGTTCATAGGCCAGACAATCTAAATTCATCCGTTTCATCACAATAGATTGCATAAACCCATCGCGCATCATCGAATAATAAAAATCATTACCAGCGTTGCGCATCTGGATATCCCTGTATTTCATGTTTGGCTTTGAGGCTCCAAAAAAGTCGTATCGTAATCTACTGTCACCAAACTTTTTACGGGGAGATATTTTTAAAGACTTTTGTGGATTCAGACGCGACCAACCACCGGAAACCGAAATATCCAATTCCTGATTTATACGCGAGACTTTAGTGGTATCAAAAAGTTCATAATTGACAGGTCGATCCCAATCCTGATTGAAGTTTACGGGTGTATTGGAACCATTCCCCGTAATTCCATTTGTTCCTACCACGTACAATCCGATTGTATTGTCGGTTAAATTTGCTTGCGTGGTCACAATAGAAACAACCGGTAAATGAATATTGCGTTCGCCAATAAAATAGGTTGTAGTAGCAATATCGCTTGATAATTTTCCGGTTGAGAAAGTTTTTGCTCTGATAAAAGTGGTGTTTCTTAATGTAATATAATTTCCCGGGGTGTAGTTATAAGAATTATTCTGGGTTGGTTCAGCACCGTTTATGGTATAATAAATTGTTTCGCCCGGAGTGGGTGTTACAAAGCTGACATCTTGAGCTGTAGAATAAAATCCTCCGGCTAATTTAAAAACAGGTTTAGTACATCGCAAACCGGCTGAAGTTTTCCCATTATTCGTAATCCCTGCACTGAATTGTTCGAAGTAAACCCATTCGGATGCACCATCTGTTTTCCGACCGTATGATATATTTCGGAATTGAGCAGGATAAACGATACTATCGATTATTTGTGCAGAAATGTTGAGCATATATAATTTTCCACCATCAGGTTCCAGTTTAAAATTTGAATGACCCGTGCGATCATCACGTTCGAACCAAAGCACAGCATAAGCTCCCGCAGCTATTAATTTCGATGCCGGTTTCCATTTTCTGGGCTGAGATAAATTGTCGGTGAAGAAATACGAAGATTGGTTGTATGAAGTAGTTGTACTAGGATTATAAAGTTCCACCCACATGCTGTAATTATACGAATCATCCATCACGGCTGACACATTATTGGACATGATTTCGTTTATTTTCAACTGCGCAGATGCAATAATTGAAATGATGAGAAATAGAAAAAGAAAGACTCTTTTCATACTGCAATACAAATTAGACTAAGGGTTTCAAGAAATGGTTCCATTCCAGTCTTCAAAGGTAATATAAAAGATATGATTTGAATAACAATTATTTGCACAAATGAATCATTGACTTATTTTTCTATAAAAATGACAGAAAAACAGCACTTCTTTGTAGCATTACCTTCTCAAAAACCGACAAATCCACTTTCTACATATTTTTTTCTACCTTTGTACACTGAATCAGTAAAATCAATTTGTTTTTCTATTTAAACCTAAAGCAAATTATGAAGAAAATCCTGATACCGTTTATATGTTTGTTTTTGTCATGCATTATAAACGCACAAAATAGAGAAAAAAAGAATTTCAAAATTATGTGCTATAATGTCGAAAATTATTTCGACTGTGTAGACGATTCGCTGACTGATGATAGTGAATTTCTGCCAACCGGCATGCGTGGATGGAACACAACGAAGTACTTAAAGAAACAAGCGAATATTGGGAAAGTAATAACCTCCATCGGTGGATGGGAAGCACCGGCTTTGGTGGGTTTATGTGAGATTGAAAGTGAAAAATGCTTATTTGATTTAATACGTTATTCTGGACTTAAAAACCTGCGTTATAAGTATTTGCATCACGAGTCACCCGACGCACGAGGCGTGGATGTTGCCTTGTTGTATCAACCCGGTCAGTTTAAACCGATTCACGACGAGGCGATTCGGATTACTTTTCCACAAGCTCCATCAAGCAAAACCCGTGATATTCTGTTTGCTTCCGGCATTATTCCCACAGGCGACACTTTGTTTGTGTTTGTTTGCCATTTCCCGTCACGATTGGGTGGCGAATTGGAATCGGAGGACCGCCGAATGTATGTTGCTTCGGTAGTACGCACCAAAGTTGACAGCATTTTTTCAACAAATAAACATCCGAACATTGTGATTATGGGTGACTTTAATGATTACCCAACGAATATAAGTTTGTTGGAAGTATTGAAGGCAAAACCACTCACCGATTCCATTTCAGCAAAAAGTTTGTATAATATGATGTACAAAATGCACACCGAAGGAAAAGGATCCAATAAACATCTTGGCGAATGGGGCGCGTTGGATCAAATGATAGTATCAGGGAATCTTCTGAATCCCGGCAATGCGCTATTCACCTTACAAAGCGATGCACATATTTTTGATGCCGACTTTTTACTCGAAGACGATAAAACATTTTTAGGGAAACAACCGTTCAGAACCTACGTAGGTATGAAATATCAGGATGGCTTTTCCGATCATTTGCCCATTTACGCGGATTTTTGGTATTAAAAAAAGCCTGTAAAGACTTTATAATAATGACAACCGTCTTGAATTTTCAAAATATGATATTAATTCGGGTCACGCGAGTTCCAACTCGCGGTATTTAGATATTAATGCGAGTCGGAACTCGCAAAACCCGATTAAAACAATGATAAATGCTCCACAAGAAGCGATATTATAAAAGTCAAGACGACTTCAATGACAACTGATCAACGGAAATTTACTAATTATGGAAGGACTATATTATTACTTCTAAACCCAAAACTTCTAAACTCTCAACTTTAATGACTGACATTCAACTATTTATTCCTTGCTATATTGATCAATTATATCCCGAAACAGGATTCAATACCCTGAAAATCCTTGAAAAAGCGGGTTGTAAAGTGCATTACAATTCGGAGCAAACCTGTTGTGGACAACCTGCATTCAACAGCGGTTACTGGAAAGAAGCCGGAAGTCTGGCAGAGAAATTCCTTACCGACTTTCATTCTGATATGCCCGTTGTCTCGCCATCCGGTTCGTGTTCAAGTTTTGTAATTCATCATTACCACAAAGTATTAGCCGATCAACCTGAATTACTCGCCAGACATGCTCAAATGAAAAGCAGTATTTATGAACTGTCCGATTTCTTAGTAAATGTACTGAAGGTCGAAAATCTGGGTGCAAAATTTCCCCACAAAGTTACTTTTCACGATTCGTGTTCTGCCTTGCGCGAATATGGATTAAAGGACGAACCCCGTCGACTACTGGCACAAGTGGAAGGACTGGAACTGATAGAAATGGAAGAAAGTGATACCTGCTGCGGATTTGGGGGTACATTTGCCGTAAAAAACAAGTCTATCTCCACTGCGATGGCAGAAAATAAAGTTCGGAATGCACTGGCAACCGGAGTTGAATATATCATTAGCACCGAAGCATCCTGTCTGATGAATATCAATGGTTATATAACCAAACATAAACTACCCATCAAAGGCGTGCATTTGGCAGATATTTTGGCAAGTGGATATTAAAAAACAAGTAGAGACGTTGCATGCAACGTCTCTACTTGTTTTTAAACATGTGTTACCAGCAAAGGTGTATTTGAATGTAATACCATCTTATAGGCTAATCCGGGGTGGAACAAACGTACAAATATATTACGACGTCTTGTATTAAATGCCAGCACATTAATTTTTTGATCAACTAAATATTCGTCGAGTAGATTAAGTGAATTATCGGAACCAAGCAATGCGTAATTTGTCACAAGATTAGGATAATGATTGGCAAAATAAGCTTTAATACCCGCCAGCATCACTTCGCTCCATGCTTCGTTTTTATCGGAAGCATGAATAAAATACATTTCCAGTTTATCAGAAGCAAAAAGCGAAATTGCGCGGTCGATAGCAATTAAATCTTTTTGATCGAAGTTTGTCAAAAAAGCCACGCGTTGAATGTCATCAGCTGATTGTAATGTCATTTGCATCGGCACTGCAAATACAGGCGATAGACATGATTCCATTACCTCTGCAGTTACGCTACCAATTAATTCGTTGGTGAGTTTCTTTCCGTGTGTACCCATTACCACCAAAGCCGGATTATTTTTTTTGCAATAATCCAAAATTTGATCTTCGGGTACGCCTTCCTTCAGTTCGAAACTAAAAGGAATGTTCGGTAGTTCTTCTTTTTCAATGCGTGCATGAATCAGGTTGGACATATTTTCCACATCAGCATTGGCAGAACTCATAATGCGACGAAGTAATTCACCATCACTAATACTATAGGTGCTCATATCGTTGTTGGACGAAATGGTAAATGCAGGGCTAAAATACACATACAAAAAGACCACTTCAGCATCCAGAATATCGGCAAAGTGGAAGCCAAAATCAGTCACTTTTTCAATTATATCTGTGAAATCAATTGGAATAAGTACTTTTTGAGTGGAATCTTTAGTCTTTTTCTGTTCCCAAGCACTTTCCATTTCTTCTACAATTTTCAGTGCACGGGGCAAATCGCTTTCTTTAATACGAACGCGCACACCAACAGCCATTTCGGGATGCTCAAGATTCAGGTTATGAATCACGGTTTCAATGCCGCTTTCTTCCAAAAGAGTTTTGATCATTTGCGCACGTTGGTAAGTGCGGATAGCGAGGGTTACTAATTTGTCTTCCATAATATAGTATGTTTGATTGATTTACAAATCATATTAGTATTATCGGGTACAGTTAAAACTTCATTCCGATGACGGGGTAAAGATAGCAATTTTAATGAAGTTGTTTTTTCTTTTTGAGCAATATTTTGACTAAAACAGAAAAAAATGCCCTATATTTGTGTTCAAAATAAAATTCAATTAAAAACATGAATCCAAAACTTAAAAAGGCTCTTGGTATTGGAACACTTATTACTGCTTTAGTGTTCGCCGGTTGGATATTTTTCAAATTTTTCTTTGTTTTTGGAGAAGGTGTGAAAGCGGGCGAACTGAATTATTTAGTTCATAAAGGTTATATCTTTAAAACCTATGAAGGAAAAATGATTCAAACAGGATTTCGTTCGCAAACAGCTGGTACCATTCAGTCGTACGAATTTGTTTTCTCTGTAGAGGACAAAGCGGTAGCCGATTCGTTAATGCATTGCAGCGGTAAAGAATTGGAATTGCATTACAAAGAATATCTGGGTGTATTACCATGGCGCGGTGTGAATAAATTTGTGGTGGACAGCATTGTATCAGTGAAGGAGAGATAAACAATTTGAAAATTAGGAGTTTTAACATTTTAAAATGAAATGATTAATCGCTTTCTTTAAAATTGATGTTTTTCTGATATAAATTTTATAAAAGACATAGGTTATTAAGAAATTACAGCCTTATTATTTTTTATCAAGTGCCTTCGCCTGTTCATTTACCATTACCTTTAACTAATCCTTTCCCTTCGCCTGATCATTTGCCATTGCCGAGGTTTGAGCATTGGTAAATACGCAATTTCAAAAAAAAACACTACTTTTGCAATTACAGAAGAAAATTTTAAAGTTGCAAATCAATTTACTTAAAACAAATTTCATTGGAAACGGACTATTTATATTCCACATTTGCAGGTATCACAATGCACCCAATTACTTTGGCTGCAACTATATCACTAATATCAAGTATATTGCTTTTATTTTGCTCTGCTATAATTTCGGCCTCGGAAGTTGCATTTTTTTCGCTTGATCCACAAACATTGAATGAATTGGATGAAAGCGAAATTAAAGCCGATCGGAACTTGCTTCGTTTATTAAAAAATCCACAGCGTTTATTGGCAACCATTCTTATTGGAAATAACTTTGCAAATGTGGCAGTGATTCTATTGCTGACCCATTTTACTACAACTATACTCAATTTCGAAAGTGCACCATTTTTAGGATTTATTTTTCAAGCCATCATTATTACTTTTTTACTCTTACTCTTTGGCGAAATCACACCCAAAGTATACGCCACTCAATTTGCAAAAAAGACAGCGTTGTTAACTGTGCCCTTTATATCGGGCATGGAAAAACTATTTGGACCCTTTGTTACTTTACTTGTAAATTCTACTTCGATTGTAAATAACAGGCTTGCAAAACATGGACGTACCAATATTTCGATGGACGAATTGTCGCATGCCCTGGAACTGACTTCGAATATCAAAGACGAGGACACGGAAATATTGGAAGGTATTATTAAATTCGGGAATATTCAAGTAGTTGATATTATGACTTCGCGTTTGGATATGGTAGATGTAGATATAAAAACAAATTATAAACAATTGTTGGAAATAATTATCAAATCGGGTTATTCGCGAATCCCGGTTTATGCCGGAACACGCGATAATATCAAAGGTTTGCTTTACAGTAAGGATTTATTACCTCATCTTGACAAACCGGCTAACTTTCGCTGGCAGAGCTTGGTACGTCAGGCTTATTATGTGCCTGAAACAAAAAAAATCGATGATTTACTGAATGAATTTCAAGAAAACAAAGTGCATTTAGCATTAGTAGTTGATGAATATGGTGGAACTTCGGGTCTAATTACTTTGGAAGATATTCTGGAAGAAATTGTAGGCGACATTAGCGACGAATATGATAACGAAGAAGAATTATTCACCAAAATAGACAACCATACTTTTGTGTTTGAAGCAAAAATACAGCTCAACGACTTTTTCAAAATAGCTGAGATTGAAGAAGACGATTTTGTAAAAATAACTGATGAAGTTGAAACCCTTGCCGGATTGATATTGGAACTAAAAGGTGATATTCCAGCTAAAAATGAACAAATTGGATACGGTCGTTATGTGTTTGAAATTGTAGCAGCTGACAATCGTCGTATAAAAAAAGTAAAACTTTATATTAAAGATGATTTTGGCAATAAAAATGAATAAGGCTGGATGGAAGTAAATTCGTAAACGACATTTACTCATGAAGTATATCTTCTATTTTTATAAATCGTATTTAAGCACTCTAAACTTTTCAAATCGTAATTTAATGTAGATCCCGATTTATCGGGACAATAAACTCTTTGAGATGTATATTCGTTCCTTAAAAATATTATTGATTGTTATTACAGCAGGTATATTCTGGTCTTGCGCTGAAGTTTCTATTCCACGTCCTTATGGATATTTCAGAGTAGATTTACCCGAACACTCCTATCGTATGGTCGATACGCTGAATCTTCCTTTTCGTTTCGATTTACCAAAAAATGCCCGATTAATCAGTCGAAAAGCCGAAGGAGAGGAAAAATGGATTGATTTGTATTACCCTAAATTGAATGCCAGCATTTATTGCAGCTACAAACCGGTGAAAGGAAATTTAATCAATCTTTTGGAAGATTCTCGAAAGATTGTTTACAAACACAGCGTTCGTGCAGACGGTATAGGTGAAAAAATATTCGATCATCCAGAAAACGATGTACACGGTATCCTGTACGATTTGAAAGGAAATACTGCTTCGTCAGTACAATTTGTGCTCACCGACAGCACGCACAATTTCTTTCGTGGCGCATTATATTTCGATAATGTCCCTAACAAAGATTCTATTGCGCCCATGGCAGAATTTATTCGCCAAGACGTGATTCGGATTATGGAGAGTTTTGAGTGGAAGAAATAAAAAAATTGACAATTTTACAATTTACAATTACATTGTTGATATTTAGTGTTTTATAAAAAGAATATGTCAATATCGAATTTCAATAAGCAAATTACATTAGATGACGCCAGGTTGTTGGTCTGGGAAATAACAGAAACTGTTGATGAATTGTTACAAAAGTTTGAAAGAATTGAAATGTATTCTGCTGAGCTTGAAAAATTCAAATCCGAAAAACGAAAACGTGAATTTCTGGGTGTAAGATTGGCATTGAAGGCTTTATTGGGAAAAGAAGTGATAATTCTCTACGATGCAGTTGGGAAGCCCAGTCTTTCTGACGAAAGCTATCAGATAAGCATTTCGCATAGTGGCAAATGGATAGCCGTGATGGCACATTCAACTCGCTCGGTAGGCATAGATATTGAATGTCCCAATGATAAAATTCAAAAGTTGTATACCCGTTTTTTGAGTAACACAGAACAAACAGAACTGTCAAACGGAAAAGATATCCAACAATTGCAATTAGCCTGGTCGGCTAAAGAAGCATTGTTTAAAATTATTGGAAAACAAGCTGTAGATTTTGCTAAACAATTGCGAATTTTTTCTTTCGAAGTAAATATGCAAGGTGAAATAATTGCACAACATATACCAACTGAAAAACTTTATAAACTATCATATATCCGAACTGAAGCGTACACTATGGTGTATTGTCTGGATTAAAAAACACTTTTAATATGAAAAACACATTCAAAAAGATTCTACTGAATCGTGAATCAAATCAAAAGATGTTGGCCATATTGCTCGATCCCGATAAATGTGTCGGAAGAGTGTTGTCAGCAACCATTTCTGCCTTGAAAACAGATTTGCCTGATTTTATTTTCGTAGGAGGAAGCCACACATTGGCATCTACGGATTTATTTATCGATTTACTGAAAGAAGAAACCAAAGCGGAAATCATATTATTTCCGGGCAATGCGTCCCAATTTTCCACCAAAGCCAACGCTTTATTGTATCTTTCGCTTCTATCAGGGCGTAATGCCGAATTTCTGATTGGGCAGCATTTAACATCATCAGTTGCTATTAAAAAAACGAATATCGAGGTTATACCAACCGCTTATATCTTAATTGATGGAGGCAAACCAAGTTCGGTTGAATATATCAGCAATACCCGTCCCATTCCACGCGATAAAAAAGAGATTGCACTTTCTACTGCCGTTGCAGGTGAATTACTTGGAATGAGACTGGTTTATCTGGAAGCCGGAAGCGGTGCAAACCTTACAGTTCCAATGGAAATGATTGAGTATGTTCGTTCGGGTTTGTCACTACCACTTATCGTAGGAGGTGGCATTAAAACCGTGGAACAATTGAAAAATGCTTTTGATGCAGGCGCCGATCTGGTTGTTGTAGGCAATATTTTCGAAACCGAACCCGGTAAAATTTCGGAATTCATAGCTTGCACACGAGCGTATGGAGTAGATGATGAATAAAAAGTCATCAATTTTTCAATTACCAATTCTCAATTGAAAATTGGTAATTTGTTTCATCGCAGTTTATTCTTTTCAAAATGCGGACCGGCTATTCGTATAAAAAACATTAACGATAGGGCGACAGCAAGTGCACCGACCAGAAATGCTAACGGAAAACCACCGCTGGCATCGGCTAAGTGTCCACCCAGTATTAAGCCAATTCCAATACCGATATCCCAGCTTGTCATATAGGTTGAACTTGCCGTAGCGCGCCGGTTATTGGGTGCTAAGTTCACAAAAAGCGTATTGTATGCCGGAAATAACATACCGTAACCTATACCCAAAAGCAACGCAATAGCATAAAACAATCCAATTATACTGGTTTCATTGTAAACATCAATCTGCTTTAAACCGGCTAATGCAAAAAATGCAACCATACAAAAAAATGTTCCATAAGCAACAACTTGCACTAAACGACCACGATCGACCATTTTACCACCTATTAATCGAGATATTGTTAAACCCACCGCCATTAACGAAAAGAAAATCCCCATGCCGTTGTGAACTCCTAAATCTTTGCCATAAATAGCCACATAGGTTGTCAACATGCCATACGGAATGCCCATCAGCAGCAAACTAAAGCCGGCATTAAATCCTTTGAATAAGAAGAAACGGTCGAACGCGATGGGCTGTTTAATTTCGCTTTTCAGCATTTTTTCTGACTTAATGGTGAGCACAACCAGAAAACCTAATAATCCGCTACCGATTGCCATATAGAAAATGGCATCAAAAGTATAATAGTCGTGCATAAATAAGCTGATCATGGGTCCTATAGCCATGGCCAGATTATTCGCTATTCCGAAATATCCCAGGCCTTCACCACGACGCGATGCGGGCATAATATCCACTATCAGGCTATTTCCGGCAGTGGTAACAAACCCGAAAGTAAATCCGTGTAAAATGCGCAGAAACAAAAACATACCAACAAAAGTGGCCAGTGGATAACCAACAAACGAAAGTACAAATGACAAATAGGCAATCAAATAAACAGGTTTTCTATTTATCATATCGAGCACAAAACCGGCAAAAGGTCGAATTAGCAAAGCTGCCAAAGTATAGCAGGACAAAATAATACCAACCATCGATTTTGAGGTCTGGAATTCTTCAATTAAATATAAAGGAAGAATTGGAAGCAACAAATAAAATGAAAAAAAGAGCAAAAAATTACCCGTGCACGCACTTATAAAACTTTGTGTCCAGAGTTTATCTTTTGGTATAGTCATTTTTAAATTGATTGTTTTAACTTTCTCAATTCCAACTTTTCCAAAGTTCCAAACTTTGGAAAAGCTACCCTGGAAAGATTATTTTACTGTTGGTGTTCTAGAAACGCGATCGAAGAATGGACTTTTAGACGAACAACTAATCGGAATTCCATAAATATTGCTGCATCCGGGTATTAAATCCAACTCTTGTGCTACCCGTCCTACCGAGAACATAACACGACTATCAACACGATGATCGGCGGCTACCGAGCAAGCTGAACCAATGGCAATTCCTACATCTACCGAATTGAGGGAACACGGAACTGTTGGAAATTCATTTTTCTCTGCACAAGTTTCAAAACCACAATATCCACAATTCAGACTATGTATTTGTTGTTTTGTGCCAATAAGAATAATGACTTCAGCATTAAGAATGTTGTATGCATCACGCGTAATAAATTTAAGACCAGTCTTTTCACTATATTCCAACATGGCTTTGGACAATAACTCGATGGTATCACCTGTTGCCATTGCCACTTCGATTATATCAAATCCTTTTCCTTTGGGAGCCGTGCGGGCAGCCGTCATCATTTCGTTGGCAACTTGTAGTAGGCGTTCGGTGCGGGTAGAGCGTTCGTTGGTTAGCATAATTGTATTTAAAATTTAATAATTTACAATTTACGATTGTGAGTAAGGTATTTGTAAAAGTAGTACCTGATTTTTACTGAAACTCCACTATTTTTCTCAAAATCAATTCATCCAACAAAACATTAGAAGCCACAATTTCACGTCCAAACAAAAAATTGTTTCCACCTTTGTAGTCAGTAACTGTTCCACCGGCTTCTTTGACGATTACAGCTCCTGCAGCCACATCCCAGGGTTTCAGATCGTATTCCCAGAAAGCATCGAACCGTCCGCAAGCCACGTAAGCCAGATCGGTTGCAGCAGAACCCAATCGGCGAACACCACGAGCATTTTTCATTGTCCATTTCAGAAATTCCATATAACTTTCCAGTTCGCTGAAATCATTATACGGGAAACCGGTTGCCAACAAAGCATCATGAATATCACCCCGTTCGGAAACACGAATAGGCACACCATTCAGATAGGCACCACCGTCTTTCCATGCATAAAAACATTCATCGCGACCCACTTCGTACACCACACCCAATACCAGTTCTTCGCCATCCAGTAAACCAATACTCACAGCATAAACCGGAACGCCCTGAATAAAATTGGTTGTGCCATCCAAGGGGTCAATCACCCAGTTAAAGCGTTCGCCATGCTTTGAGCTTGTTCCTTCTTCGGCAATAAAACCCGATTCGGGCAACAATACCTGCAAAGCAGCAATTATCCTTTCTTCGGAAGCTTTATCAACATAACTTACTAAATCGTGTAAACCTTTAATTTCGATTTTTGAGGTGTCAAAACTTTTCCGTTCTTCCGCCATAAACATTCCTGCAGAACGGGCTATATCACAAGTAAATCTACAAAGTTTTTCGTATGTTGGGATCATAATTTTATAAGTTTTGGAAGTGAATGCAAAGTTAGAGTTTTCCAATTTAACTGGCAAGGAATAAAAAGATAATTTTATAATTCATTAAGAACTAATTTATTTGTAGAAATCTGTATATATTTTTCGACCAATCACTACTTTTGTCGTATAATATATAAACAGCATTTACGGGAATGGATAAATCAACCATAAACGACTTGATGGAAAGGAGCACGCGAAATGACCACAAGGCATTTCGGGAAATTGTCGAGGGCTATCAGTCTATGGTTTATTCAGTGGTATTTCGGATATTGTGCAACGAAGAAGAAACAAAAGATACAGTTCAAGAAACATTTATACGGGTTTGGATGAATTTATCAAAATATCATCCTGATAAAAAATTCAGCACCTGGCTTTACACAATTGCCATTAATTTGTGTCTGGACAAACTTAAATCTTCAAAACGTAATTTTCAGAGTAATACAATTGACGAAACACTAAACAACCTGGTTGCTTCCGAAAATATAGAGCAAACAATAATTAATTCGGAACTTGGCAAAATAATTTCCAAACTCACTAACGAGCTCACACCGAAACAAAAAATTGTTTTTACCCTGCGATATTTGGAAGAATTAGAGCTAGACGAAATAGTTCAGATTACAGGTCAGACGTCAAATAAAATAAAGAGTAATCTGTTTCTGGCACGACAAACAATTCGTAAAAAATTAGAAAAATACTAAATCATGGAAAATATAGATGATAAATTGGATAATCTGGTCAATAAACTTCGTCAACAGAAGCCAGAATTGCATAATGCTGAATTATTTACAGATAGTATTATGAAAGAAGTAATGAATAAATCTCATCGTACTACACCTAAATTCTTGATTTTTGTTCGAGCCGTTACAAGTTCAGCAGCTGTTTTGTTATTAGGTTTGTTTTTGTTTCAACAAAATGACACTGAATTGATTGCTTCTACAAACAAGCCTATAACTATTTTTGAAAACAAAATAAATATTGATTCTTTATGCATTCAGAGGCAAAGTAACAATAAGGTGAATCTGATAGAAACTTATCTATGTTACATACAACAAAACTCAATTAAAAACAAACAGTTAAAAAGTTACATTATACAAAACAACTAACATTATGAAATCAGTCAATAAACTTCTAATCTATTTCGTAGCTTTGTTTGTCGTTTCATGCGTAAATCCTACCGATATGTTAACTGTCATAAACCCTGATGGTTCGTGTTATCGTGAGTTCACAGCTAATGCAAATCCGGCATTTTTATTGGGTGACACAACAGCAAAGCTTAATCCATTTCCCGTTGATATTGATTCTACTTGGAATATCACCTGGAAATTTAGAAATTCTGAATGTTTCACCCAATTTCCTGCTCGAAAATCGACTATTGACTCTATTGTAACTAGTATAAAATCAAAAGAAAAACCAAGTATTGGTAAAGAAAAAAAATCAGATGATTTTTTCGTTCAAGCGCGTAAGAATTATTCAACGGTTGAAGAAATGGGAGTCAAATTTAAACTGAACCGGTCGCACGAATGGAGCAATATGAAGGTAAAATATGAGCTCGAAAAGAAATTCCGATGGTTCTATACTTATTATACTTATCGTGAAACTTATCCCAAAATAAAACTTAATTTTGAAATTCCGATAGATAAGTACATGACCAAAGACGAAGCTCAGTTTTGGTTTACGGGCAAACCAAATATACTACAAGGTATGAATGGTATTGAAATTCGTGAATATGCGGGTGATTTAGAAGACAAATACAACAAATGGTTTGCCCATAATAACTGGAATAATGAGTATAAAGTACTGGTTGACAACTACGATCAAATGAACAATAAGCCTGTAACAAAAGAGCGATTGGAATTATTGAAAGATACGATTTTCAATGCTAACTCGAAAGATTTACCTGACTTCAACATGGAAAAATGTCTAAATAATTACTTTAAAACTAAGGGCTTCTCGATATTTTGGAAAAACAAAGACAGTCCTTTGGAAAAGTTTGAAAAAGACTTTGACGAACAGGATTTTGTTCGATATTTCAAAGAAGCATTCACTTACAGGTTAATTATGCCGGGAGAAGTTACCCAGCCAGACAATGTGACGATTCAGGGTGATACATTAATATGGAAACTCACTTCATACCGAATGATTTACGATGATTATACCATCGAAGCACAATCACGAAAAGCGAATATCTGGGCGTTTATTCTTTCTGGAATAATTGTGGTACTGGCAATTGGAAGTTTTATCTGGAAACCAAGGAAACGTAAAAATTATTAGAAATTAAAAAAGGATAAATCTGAAGTTAAACATCATATTTGTCCTTTTTATTGTTTGTTTATTTCTCGAAAATCTGTGTTCAATAAACTATTTTCTCAACGATGCAATCCCTTCCCTCAACGATGCAATTTTACTTTCCGCATCAGCTTGTTTTTTGCGTTCTGCATCTACAACTTCGGGTTTGGCGTTGGCAACAAACTTTTCATTACCAAGTTTTTTCATTACTGATACAATAAAACCTTCGTAGTATTTAATATCGATTTCCATTTTGTCTATTTCTTCTTCCACGTTTATCAAACTTCCCATTGGAATGGAAAATTCGGTTGTTCCAACCAGGAATGAAATTGAACCGGCTGCTTTATCAGTAACATTTTCAATGGTTTCCAGATTACCAAGTTTGGTAATTACTGCATCAAATTCAGTAGTATGTTCACCAATCACTTGTAAGCTCAAAATTTCTTTATTCGGGATATTTTTTTGCAACCGAACAGAGCGAATACCGGCAATTATCTCTTTGGCATATTCAAAACCAACAATAAGTTTTTCGTCTGCTTCTACTGCTTTTGGCATAAGTTCCACCATAATACTTTCGCCGTCTTTGCGCTCTTCCAATGCTTGCCAAAGTTCTTCGGTAATAAATGGCATAAATGGATGTAACACTTTCAGCAACGAATCAAAAAAACCAAGCGTGGCTTCGTAAGTTGCGCGGTCAATCGGTTGTTGGTAAGCAGGTTTTGCCATTTCTAGATACCAGGCCGAGAATTCGTCCCAGAACAATTTGTAAACCGCCATCAAAGCTTCCGACAAACGGTATTTTTCAAACAAATCGTCGATTTCCAGCAAGGTTTTGTTCAATTGTGCATCAAACCATTTCACTGCCATGCGAGCCGATTCGGGTTGAGGAATATCAGCCACTTCCCAACCTTTTACCAATCGGAAAGCATTCCAGATTTTATTATTGAAGTTTCGACCTTGTTCGCAAAGACTGTCATCGTAAGGCAAATCGTTTCCGGCAGGCGAAGTAAGCAACATACCCAAACGTACTGCATCAGCACCATAATGTGCTATTAAATCCAGCGGATCGGGTGAATTACCGAGTGACTTCGACATTTTGCGTCCCAACTTATCACGAACGATTCCAGTTAGATACACATTTTTAAACGGCAATTCATTCCGATATTCATATCCGGCAATAATCATACGTGCCACCCAGAAGAATAATATTTCCGGAGCGGTTACTAAATCGTTAGTCGGATAATAATACTTTATATCTTCATTATCCGGATTGTTGATGCCATCGAAAACCGAAATTGGCCATAACCACGATGAGAACCAAGTGTCCAGACAATCTTCATCCTGACGTAAGTCATCGATAGTTATTGGATAATTCACCATTAATAAAGCTTTTTGGTATGCTTCTTCTTTCGATTCGGCTACAACAAACCCACCTTGAGGTAGAAAATAAGCCGGAATTCGATGTCCCCACCACAGTTGACGCGAAATACACCAGTCTTTCACATTTTCCATCCAATGGCGGTAGGTATTTTTGAATTTCGGCGGATAGAGTTTGACATCATCTTCCATTACCGCTTTCAGAGCCGGTTTCGCCAGCTCTTCCATTTTCATAAACCATTGCATCGATAGTTTCGGTTCAATCGCCGCATCGGTACGTTCAGAAAAACCTACTTTATTGGTATAAGGTTCTGTTTTTTCAAGAAGACTGGCAGCTTCCAGATCTTTTACAATTTGATCACGCACATCAAAACGATCCATTCCTGCATATTGTGCTCCGTTTTCATTCAATGTGCCGTTATCATTGAAAATATCGATAGAAGGCAAATTGTATTTCTCGCCCAACATATAGTCATTCACATCGTGTGCCGGCGTAACTTTCAGGCAACCTGTACCGAATTCAATATCCACATATTCATCTTCAATAACCGGAATCAAACGGTTGATAAGTGGTACAATGACTTTTTTTCCACGTAAATGTGCATTCTTGGAATCATTCGGATTGATACACATGGCAGTATCACCCATTATAGTTTCAGGACGGGTGGTTGCCACTACAGCAAAACCGTCTTCACCTTCGATTTTATATCTGAGATAGAATAATTTTCCAACTTGTTCTTTAAAAATTACCTCTTCGTCCGATAAAGCAGTCAACGCTTTCGGATCCCAGTTTACCATGCGAACACCTCGATAGATATTGCCTTTATTATGCAAATCGCAGAATACTTTTATCACACTTTCCGAACGGACTTCATCCATCGTAAAAGCAGTTCTGTCCCAATCACAGGATGCACCTAATTTTTTTAATTGTTCGAGGATGATACCACCATGTTTATGAGTCCAATCCCATGCATGAGAAAGAAATTCTTCGCGTGTGAGGTCGGTTTTTGCAATTCCTTCAGCAGCCAATTTGGCAACCACTTTGGCTTCGGTAGCAATAGAAGCATGATCGGTTCCTGGAACCCAGCAAGCATTTTTTCCCAACATACGGGCACGGCGTACCAGAATATCCTGTATGGAGTTATTGAGCATATGACCCATATGCAATACACCGGTTACATTTGGTGGAGGTATTACGATAGTGTACGCTTCACGTCCATCGGGCTTTGAACTAAAAAAACCATTGTCTAACCAGTATTGATACCATTTTGATTCGATGTCTGTGGGATTGTATTTACTTGCGAGTTCCATATTATTTATTTACTATTTAACTATTTACTCCCGATAACTATCGGGAGTACAATTAGAAGAAATGAAATGAGCATTTTGGAATAGATTGTATTTCAGAGAAATACAAATCTTCCATTTTTCTAAAAACGGAATGCAAAGATACGAAAAAAAGACGTTCGCAAAAAACTTAAGTGATGAAAAACAAAAGTTCTCATTTAGAAAGGTGTGTCCAAAAAATTCCAATTGTTGTTGTTTTTTATTTTTGAAAAAATATCTAACAATAATTGCAGAAAAAACATAGAAATTACTAAAAATATCACAGTGATATCCATTGTGTCTTGCCATGAGATGGTAATAGTTTAGTTAATGAAAGATAAGCACTTCATTTTTCTGTAAATAAACATAAAAAGACTAGAGGTTTGGGTTTCTTTGCATTTTGTTTATATCTCGAATTTCGCTACTTTTGTACGCAGTTCAGCTGGTAGAATGATGATGCAATGAAAAAGAAAACAAATAAGATTACTCCTTTTATCCAAAAAATGCGATTCAAATATCGTGTTTCCATACTAAATGAAAACACACTTGAAGAATCGTGGTACGTTCGTTTGTCTCGCTTCAGCGTATTTATGTTTGGTTCAACTTTTATTTTGCTTACTTTTATTGTACTTACCATTCTCATTTTCGCCACACCAATAAGCCGGTATTTGCCAGGATATGGCGATGCAGGAAACCGGACAAAAATCATTCAGGAATCGATGCGAGCCGATTCCATGGTTCAACAAATTGACTTACAGTCTGGTTATTTAGGAATCGTTAAAGAAATTATAACCGGCAAAATAAAACCGGACTCAATTGCATCGTTGGATTCTGTTGAACTGAAAGAAAAGGCAAGAGTTTTTATCGAAAAGTCGAAAAAAGAAAAAGAATTTGTTGGAAAGTTTGAGGAAGAAGAAAAATTTAATCTCGGAAGCCTTGAGACAAAACCAAATGAAAATATGTATGTATTTTTTCGCCCAACACGGGGAGTTATTTCATCTTCATTTGATTTATCGGAACAGCAATTTGGTATTTACCTCATAACTTCACCCAACGAAAGTGTACTCAGCGTGTTGGGAGGAACAGTAATTTATGCTGCATTTACTTTCGATTTTGGTTGGGTAATAGAAGTACAACACGAAAATAATTATATTTCAATTTATAAAAATAACACACGGTTGCTAAAAAAAGTTGGTGATCAGGTCAAAGCAGGTGAAAGCATTGCTATTACCGGAGATGCATCCGGGAAAAAAGCTGGTGCGCAATTCTATTTCGAATTATGGAAACAAGGAAAAGCCATTAATCCGGAAGAAGTTATCATTTTCTAGTTATTAGAAAAGAAGTTACGAGTTACATGTAAAATGCTAAGCAGCAAAAATTAAGAATAATTCAAAGAAGTACAATTGAAAACGCATGGAAACAACAACTCCAAGAAAACAAATAGCAATTTTAGGGTCAACCGGTTCTATCGGAACGCAAGCTTTGGAAGTTATTTCTGCAAACGATTCGTTGTTTGAAGTTTATGCACTTACGGCAAATAATAATGTAGATTTACTAATTGAACAGGCACGCAAATATAATCCTGAAATGGTGGCAATAGGAAACGAAAGCCACTACAATCTGTTGAAAAATGCATTATCCGATTTACCGATAAAAGTTTTTGCCGGAGCCGATTCCATAGCTCAGGTAGCCGAAATGCAACCAATTGATATTGTGCTTACTGCCATGGTAGGTTATGCGGGTTTAAAACCGACTATCAATGCTATTAAAGCAGGAAAGAAAATTGCCCTTGCCAATAAAGAAACACTTGTAGTGGCGGGTGAACTAATTTGTGACTTAGCGACTCAATTTAAATCTGCAATTATTCCGGTAGATTCGGAGCATTCAGCTATTTTTCAATGTCTTGCCGGTGAAGGAAATAACCCGATTGAGAAATTGATTTTAACTGCCTCAGGTGGTCCGTTTCGGACTAAATCTATGCATGAACTGGAACATGTCACAAGTGCCCAGGCGTTAAAACATCCAAATTGGGATATGGGAGCCAAGATTACCATTGATTCTGCCAGTTTGATGAACAAAGGATTTGAAATTATTGAAGCTAAATGGCTTTTTGGCGTTTCTCCTGAACAAATACAGGTAGTAGTTCATCCACAATCTATCATTCATTCTATGGTGCAATTTGTTGATGGATCTATCAAAGCCCAATTGGGTATGCCAGATATGATGTTACCTATTCAGTATGCTTTTACGTATCCCGATCGCTTAAAAACAAATTTTCCACGCTTCGATTTTAATCTTTGTTCTCAATTTACCTTCGAAAGGCCGGATCTGGAACGTTTCAGAAATCTCGCTTTAGCATATTATGCAATGGAACGTGGAGGAAATATGCCATGTATTCTGAATGCTGCAAATGAAGTGGTGGTTGCTGAGTTTTTGAAGGACAAAATCGGGTTTTTGCAAATGAGCGATATTATCGAAACTGTTATGGCTAAGGCTGAATTTGTGGCTAAACCAATATATGATGATTATGTGAAAACAGATGCGTTGGTGAGAATTTTAACCAAAGAGTTGGTTAAGTAGCATTTATTTATATGGAAATTCCCAAAACCGAAGGCATAAAATATGCAGGTTCAAAACTAAAGTTGTTACCTTACATTTTCAATATGGTAAGCGAGCTGAAAAATATTGAAAAAGTACTTGATGGTTTTAGTGGTTCCACACGCGTTTCGCAAGCTTTTGCGCAAATGGGTTATTCAACTTGTTCAAATGATATTGCAATCTGGTCGGAAGTTTTTGCAACTTGCTATCTAATATCAAATCAATCTGATGCTTATTATCAAAAGTTGATAGATCATTTGAATAATTTACAAGGAGTTGATGGTTGGTTTACCGAAAATTATGGAGGTTCAGATTCTGAGATAAAAAAGCCATTTCAGATAAATAACACCCGGAAATTGGATGTTATACGAGACGAGATTGAATTTCTGAATTTGCCATGGGTAGACAAATGTGTATTGCTTACGAGTTTAATCTACGCAATGGATAAGGTTGATAATACTATGGGGCATTATGTGGCTTATTTGTCCGATTGGTCGCAACGTTCGTATAAGGATTTACAGTTGAAACTACCACAACGATTTTCACCGACGGGTCAAAATTGCGTTATCCGCGATGATATTTTTAATACGGTGGCTAAAAATCGATATGATTTGGCTTATTTCGATCCACCTTATGGGTCGAATAACGAAAAAATGCCACCAAGCAGGGTACGTTATGCAGCTTATTATCATTTGTGGACAACCATAATAAAAAATGATAAACCGCCTCTTTTTGGTAAAGCGAATCGAAGGGAAGATACTCGCGACAATATTTCCGGATCCGTATTCGAAGAGTTTAGAAAAAGCTCAAATGGTGATTTTAAGGCCATGTTAGCCTTAAGAAAGTTAATCACCGAAACAAATACGCGCTATTTATTGTTGTCGTATAGTTCGGGTGGTAGAGCAACTAAACAGCAACTGATTGATATTATTGCGGAGTCTGGCAAATTATTGGAAATCAAATTAATTGATTATAAAAGAAATGTTATGAGCAGTATGTGTTCAACAAACGAATGGATAAACAGTGATGATAAACATCATGAATACCTTTTCTTAATGGAGAAAATATGAATTCTCCAGTCAAATAAAATGATTAAATATTAGTTATACAATTACACATTTCAACAATTCAATATTTTCTATGGAAACATTTTTTATCAGAGCTTTACAACTCATTCTCAGTCTTTCAATTTTAGTGGTATTACACGAATTTGGTCACTTTGCTTTTGCACGTTTGTTCAAAGTGCGTGTCGAAAAATTCTATATGTTTTTCAACCCAAACTTTTCCCTTATTCGTGCAAAAAAAATTAACGACAAATGGGAAGTAAAATTCCTAGCTTCCAATGTTCCTGCCAACGAACGTCCAAAATTGGATGCTGATGGAGATGCGATGGTTGATGCAAAAAAGAAACCTATGATGGAACAGATTCCATTGTCGGAATTACCCGAAGGCGATTGGCGCAAATATCCAGATAATACTGAATGGGGAATTGGTTGGTTGCCACTGGGTGGTTATTGCAAAATTGCCGGAATGGTCGATGAATCGATGGATACAGTACAAATGGCTGCAGAACCAGAACAATGGGAATATCGCGCCCGGTCGGTTTGGCAACGCTTACCAATTATTATTGGTGGTGTGTTGGTGAACTTCATTTTAGCTATGGTAATCTATTCGGCTGTTTTGTATACCTGGGGAGAAGAATATCTACCACTACAAAATGCTAAATACGGACTGCAGTTTTCAAAAATAATGCAGGAAAGTGGTTTTCATAACGGAGACAATATCGTAAAAATTGACGGTCAAAATGTTGAAAACCGTTCGCAGGTTATTGAGAAAATTCTCATTGATGGAAAACAAACTATTACAGTTAAGAGAGATAGCCAACTTATCGACTTAAAATTACCCGCTGATTTTGCCCAAAAAATATTAGCTGCCGGAGAAACGGATTTGATTTCCGCTCGTCAACCTTTTGTAGTAGCTGAAGTTACATCCGGAATGGCTGCAGAAAAAGCCAAATTGCAGGTTGGCGATAGTATTATTGGAATAAATGGTAAACAACTATTTATTTTCCAGGATATTGCAGCAGAACTTGAAGCATCTCGCAATTCCCAAGTTGAAATTAACTATGTACGAAAAGGTCAGATCTTAAAAACAAAAATTCAGGTTAATGAAAATGCTAAATTAGGTGTCGCATTACTTCCATTTTCTGAATTCATGATTACAAAACGTACCGAATATGGTTTTTTTGCAGCCATTCCGGCTGGCATCAATCTCGGATGGGAAACTTTGACAAGCTATGTAAAGCAATTAAAATTAGTATTTACCAAAGAAGGTTCCAAACAATTGGGTGGTTTTGGTAGCATTGGCAAAATGTTCCCCAAAATATGGGACTGGCAAAGTTTCTGGAGAATGACTGCTTTACTTTCTGTGATTTTAGCTTTTATGAATTTCTTACCAATTCCGGCTTTAGATGGTGGTTATGTGCTGTTTTTGATTTATGAAATGTTTACCGGGAAAAAACCGAACGATAAATTTCTGGAATATGCTCAAACTGGAGGTATGATGTTACTTTTTGCTTTACTTCTGTTCGCTAACGGTAACGATATTTTTAAAGCAATATTTAAGTAGTAATTATGTGAATTAAGTCGAATTAGTTAATTGGGTTATTAGGTTATTAGGTTCTACCTAATTAATTGATTCTAAAGAATAATAGAATACAATCATCTTATTCAATTTAATAAACTAATTAACTCACCAAAAATTAACTATTATGAGACCTACAATTCTCTGTTACCCAAAATGTGGTACTTGCCAAAAAGCTGAAAAATGGCTGAAAGCCAATGGAATTAAACATGATTTTCGTCCGATAAAAGAAGAAAATCCTACATCCGCAGAATTAAAAACATGGATAAAACAAAGCGGACTTCCAGTCAGTAAATTTTTCAACACAAGTGGTTTGCTTTACAAAGAGCAAAATATGAAGGACAAAGTGAAAGTGCTGAAGGAAGAGGAACTTATAGATATACTTGCTTCGAATGGATTGATGATAAAACGACCCATCATGCTAGCCGGAGATCACGTTCTAGTAGGTTTTAAAGAAGATGAGTGGAAACAGATATTTGATAAATAAAGATCAAAACATTTCATCTTCAAATTATCACATTCTCTTATTTACTCGTACAATTCTTACATATTTCAAATTGCTTCCGGTTTTGGAGAACTTTCTCTCTGAAATTGGAAGCTTTTGCATTATGCCAAGTTCCGGAGAATGAATTATCTTGAATATTTCCATAGGAAAAATTAGATTTTTTATCAAAACAACAGGGTAAAACATCTCCTTTCGCATTCACTACCGATCCACTCCACAAACGCCAGCAACGATTTGGTTGAATGCCTTTAATATGGTAGTTTCCATCTTTTTTAAGACGATAACGAGCATATTTTTTTTTTGAAGTTAACAAATCATTACCATGCTTATAATCATATAATTGAGCCGTTTTGAATGCCAATCGGTCGGCACCAAGGGATTTGAAGAGTAGTTTCATTTCTTTCATTTGATGTTCATTGGTTTTTAATACCAAAAATTGAATTTCTACCAAAGGAGTAGCCGATTTCAATTCCTTTTTCCATGCAACAACTCGTCTAATTCCTTCGAGAGCTTTTTGGAGATTTCCGCCAACACGATACGTTTCATACACTTCCTGCGAACTTCCATCAATTGAAACGATGAGTTTATTCAAACCTGATAAAACGATTTCTTTTGCATTTTTATCAGTCAGAAACTGACCATTTGTAGAAGTTGAAGTATAAATTCTGGCGTTGTGAGCATATAGCACCATCTCACTTAATTGATTATTTATAAAAGGTTCACCCTGAAAATAAAAGATGACATGCAGCAAAGTTGGCTTCAGGTCATCTATCAATTTTTCGTACATTTGCATATCGAAAGTGGCATGTGTAGGTATTGGTAGTTGCTTGTTACCCACCGGACATTCAGGACAATGCAAATTGCAAAAATTGGCAGGTTCTATCGAAATAAAATAGGGCAAACAATTTTGAAGTTTTTGTAAGCCATAAAATGAAAGTAAATAAGACAGAGATAAGTTATACAAATTGGCTATTCTGCGAAAAGACAAATAGTGGAATGCAATGTATAATAGTTGAGTATTGCGTATAAATTTATGCATGAAAATTTGAATTGATTCAAAAAAAAATAATTTAAGGTGTTGTTGAAGTGATTAATTGAACTTTTTGCTTTATTTTTCGCAAAAAAATGTCAAAATCATTTGCAAAGTAAGTCAAAATTCGTTGAAAGATTGTATATTTGTGGCCTAAATGAACAGAAAATTCAATAAAAATAATTTATAATTAAAAACAAAAATTTATGAGAAAGCAATTATTTTTCGCGGTTTCGATGGTACTAGCGTTAGTTTTCAGCTCTTGTAGCAAGGACTTAACCGCTTTAGATCCTAGCTTATTTAAATGTAATCCAAATCCGCTCGAAGTAAAGGGAGGTAAAGTAGATGCAACCATTACAGGTACATTTCCTGTGAAGTATTTCAACAAAAAAGCAACATTAACTGTTACTCCTGTGTTGAAATTCAACGGTAAGGAAGTTAAAGGTACTCCAGTTAATTTCCAGGGTGAAAAAGTTGTTGGTAATGATCAAACTATTTCATACAAAGCAGGAGGTTCTTATAGTATTAAGGCTTCTTTCAATTATGTTCCTGAAATGTCTAACTCAGAATTGTTTTTAGAATTTAATGTAGTTACAAAAAAGAAAACCTATCAAATTCCTAGTGTTAAAGTTGCTGATGGTGTGATTGCTACTTCACAATTGGTTTCAACAAGTGCTAAAGAAATTGCACCGGTACTTCTCGCTGATAAATTCCAACGTGTGATTCAAGAAATGCAAGAAGCTGATATCATGTTCTTGATTCAACAATCAAAACTTCGCAATACAGAAACAAAATCGTCTGATGTTCTTTCGTTGACTAAAAAAATTAAAGAAGCATCTGATACACAAAATGAAAAAGTTTCTGGATTTGAAGTTTCAGGTTATGCTTCTCCCGATGGTGGAATGAAATTGAATACTAACTTGGCTGAAAGTCGTGAAAAAGTAACCGTTGATTACTTAAACAAGGAATTGAAAAAACTAAAAACAACTGTAACTATCGATTCGAAATTTACGGCTGAAGACTGGGCAGGATTCCAGGATTTGATGGAAAAATCGAATATCCAGGACAAACAAGTTATCTTGCGCGTATTGACTATGTACACCGATCCTGAACAACGCGAACGTGAAATCAAAAATCTTTCGGTTGCATATAAAAGTATTGCTGAAGAAATTCTTCCTAAATTACGTCGTTCTCGTTTAAAATTGACTATTGATGTAACAGGTAAAACTGATGTAGAACTTTTACAATTAGCAAAAGACGATGCTTCTAAACTTTCTGTTGAAGAATTGCTATTTGCGGCTACATTAACCAATAATTTGGATGAAAAAGCTGCTATCTACCAAAAAGTGACTGAACTTTATCCAAATGATGCTCGTGGTTACAATAACTTAGGTAACGTGAAATACCAACAAGGAAATGTGGCTGACGCTTCTCGCTATTTTGCAAAAGCGTTAGAAATCGATCCTAAATCGGCTGATATAAATTACAATTCAGGTTTGACTTCATTGGCCAATGGTGATTTATCAAAAGCAGAAGTATCATTCGGTAAAGCTGCAGGAACAAGTGGAAACTTAGGCCAGGCTTTAGGAACTGTATATATTGTAAAAGGCGATTATGCTAAAGCTAAAACATATTTTGGACCGGTTGCGTCTAATAACGCTGCTTTGCTTCAAGTTTTGAACGCCGATTACAGTGGTGCTCGCAAAACATTGTCTGCTGTAGCGCAACCTGATGGAATGACATCTTACATAGGTGCTATCATTGGTGCACGTACTAACGACCGCGATGCTGTTTACAGTAACTTAAGAACTGCCGTGAAATTAGATGGTTCATTGGCATCGAAAGCATTAAAAGATATCGAATTTGCTAAATTTGCAACTGATGATACTTTCCTTTCTATTGTTAAGTAATTGATTGAATTTATATTATTAAAATCCGATGCAAAGTTTGCATCGGATTTTTTATGTAAATAAATGGGCATCATAAGTAGTAAAGCAATTAATCATAAG